>X415_White_Rhinoceros__coassemble_1_pt1 | contig 108420 bp, 91 predicted proteins | sample X415_White_Rhinoceros__metabat2_low_PE_004 | metagenome-assembled genome bin X415_White_Rhinoceros | reverse complement strand
CAACCACAAGCGACACAACAACAGGTGGGATATCATGCGGCCGGATGCTCCCAATGTTGAGTTGTCTGTCGATAGCTATGGCATCTACACGATGAAGATACCCGGAGAGAAGACCCTACGCCTGCGGCGGCAATAGCGGCGGCACAACAAAGTCTCAATAGTTCAGTTCGTAAACCACTCAATAACTCCCTCCCACATACCGTGAAAAAGCAATTTGCGGCCTTGTCCCAGAAGGGTGCATGAGGCCAGGCGCCATACATGGGACCCTACCACGGCAAGTTTTACGCCAGCAAAGCCTACGTGAGATAGTAGACCGTATTCATAGGCCTGCACAAAGAGGCGCTACCAAAGGATTTGAAGAGGAAATTGGGAGTCCGATAGACGAATCCGAAAAAGAGGGCAATACACAAAAAGGTCCCCGTGATGGCACGCGGAGACCTTTTATTATGCAGTGTCGTTCAAAGACTATTTGAGGCGACGGAACTGGCAGGTGAAGTGGCGCATGAGCTCGGCTTCCCAAGTGATTTCGAGGCCGCGCTTGATGGTGTCGCGACGGTCGTAGACGTTCTTGAGGGAGGCAGCGATGACATCCATGTGGTTGTCGGTGTAGACACGACGGGGGATGCAGAGGCGCACGAAGTCGAGGCCGCCGAAGCGGTTTTCGCGGGTGACGGGGTCGCGGTCGGCGAGGACGTAGCCAATCTCGCAGGCGCGGATGCCGCTCTCAAGGTAGAGCTCGCAGGTGAGGGTCTGTGCGGGGAATTCTTCCTTGGGGACGTTGGTGAGCACCTTGTCGGCGTCGACGAAGATGGCGTGGCCGCCAGCGGGACGCTGGTAGGGGATGCCGTACTCGTCGAGTTTCTTGGCGAGGTAGGCGACTTGGTGGACGCGGGTTTCGATCATGTCGAATTCGCAGTTTTCTTTCAGACCGACGGCGAGGGCATCCATGTCGCGGCCGTTCATGCCGCCATAGGTGAGGAAGCCTTCGAAGGGGATGCAGAAGCGCTTGGCACCTTCGTACCAGTCTTCCTTGCGGGTGGCGATGAAGCCGCCCATGTTGACGAGGCCGTCCTTCTTGGCGCTCATGGTCATGCTGTCGGCATAGCTGAACATCTCCTTGGCGATTTCGCGGATGGTCTTGTTCTCATAGCCTTTCTCGCGGGTTTTGATGAAGTAGGCGTTCTCGACGAAGCGGGCGCTGTCCATGTTGACGGGGACACCATATTTGTGGCAGAGTTCGCAGGTTTCGCGGATGTTCTGCATGCTGACGGGCTGGCCGCCGACGGTGTTGTTGGTGACGGTGAGGACCATGAAGGGGACGTTGCCCTGGTTTTCCTTGAGGACTTTCTCGAGTTTCTCGAGGCTGACGTTGCCCTTGAAGGGGACTTCGAGCTGGGTGTCGTGAGCCTCGTCGCAGGTGACGTCGATGGCGAAGGCCTTACGGCTCTCGATGTGGCCCTTGGTGGTGTCGAAGTGGGCGTTGCCGGGGATGATCATGCCGGGCTTCACCAGGTAGGAGAAGAGGACGTTTTCGGCAGCGCGGCCCTGGTGGGTAGGAATGACTAAGGGGAAACCGGTAATCTCGGTGACGGTATCTTTGAAATGGAAGAAGGAACGGGCGCCTGCATAGCTTTCGTCGCCCATCATCATGGCGCTCCACTGGCGGTCGCTCATGGCGCCGGTGCCGGAGTCGGTGCAGAGGTCAATATAGACCTGGTCGCTCTTCAGCATGAAGATGTTGTTGTGGGCTTCTTCCAGCCATTTCTCGCGTTCTTCGCGAGTAGATTTCTTAATGGGTTCGATCATTTTGATCTTCCACGATTCTGCAAATGGTATTTCCATGATGTTTTAAGATTTATGTTTATTAAAATGTATGAGATTATTGCAAAAGAAATAGATTTTGCTGCCCGACGACAGTAAAAAACAGGAGCCTCCGCACAGACGTGCAGGGGCTTAAAGACAATTATAGATATCTCTTTTCTTGATGTTTAAGAAAAGATAGCGAGCATTGATATGATTCGTTGCACTTAGCATAATCGAGAATGCAAAAATACAACTTTTTTTTGGAATAGCGAAAATAATTTTGGGACGGCGACACAGATGGAGGCGAAGCTAACCAATGAGGGAGCGGCCGAACTTGGTCTTGAGGGTCAGAATTGTAAGGATGAGTGAAATGATGTAGGTGAGCAAGAAAGCAACCCAAGGCATGATCCATGAATTGCAAGAATAGATGATAGGGGTGTTGAAAAAGAGTGGCAACATGACGAACTGATGATAGACATAAATTCCGTAGCAATAGTCGCTAGCACGGATGACCACGGGCCGTGGAACGAAAGAGGGACGGGTAGTGAAGCGGCAAACGGTAAGATATAGCGCCATAATGCCCACGCATGAGATGAGAAGTGCCAACCCATTCCTAACAAGATATTCCATTATGCGCTGGAGGGTGCCAGACCCATTGAAAACACCTGAAAGGAACTGATATCGCACCACAACCAACAAAAGATAGACAACCCAAAGAGAGATGATAACTGGGACGCCTGTACAACGTTTCTGCAACTGATCATGGTGAATCCACAAAAAATATCCCCCGTAGACAAAGAACAAGAAATATGGCAAACGCGCAAATCCAAATGGAAGCGATGATGGGTGGATGAAAGTGAAAGCAGCCAAAAGAAGCAACGTAATCCAAGAAGAGAGCTTATAATGATCTATAATCCAAATAGCAATGAAGCACCAAAAAAGCATGGGCAAAAACCACAAATGACCGCATCCTGTGAAGAGCTGCATGAAGAAATCGCTGAAAGTGAAAGTGTCGCGATCAAAAAGAATAAGGAAATAGTAAAGCATCCCAAAGAAGAGCATAGGGATGATGAGACGCTTGAACTTTTTGACCAAGAAAGGTCCGAAAGAATAGCGTTTGCCAAGGTCGAGGCTTTGAAAGGCGAAAACATAGCCTGCAATAAGGGCGATGGTTTCGATTCGGAATCCTGAAATGATGTAAGAAAACCAGCGATAACAACCAACCGCACTGCTGCTGATATTGAATCCTGAGTTATAGAAGTTGGTAAAAGCATGCAACAATACAAGAAGTCCAATAACAATGGGGCGAATGATGGATACCTCGTAGAGGAGTTTCTTGGGTGCGGGAGTAGCAGATGGAGCCATATTACGATAATTAACTAGAAGAAAGGGCATCCAAGAGGATAGCCCATGATGGATGCCCTTAATATATTAAATGTAGGTGTTAATATTCTCGAACCAGACGGACAGAGCATCCATTGGCATAGCCAGTAGTGCTCTGCATGGCGCAGGCATTAGGAGCGACATGGAAGGTATAGCCAGTAGTGCCGTTGACATGGCTGGAGGTCCAATAATTGCCATCGGTTCCAACGCCGCTAATGGTGCTGCTGAGGCGGCTACCAGCTGCAGGCAGAAAAACGGCGCCAGCCGTTTCCATGGAAGACCAGTTAGCAGCATTATAGGCATTGGTAGTGTAGTTGCTATCGGTGCAGACGAAAGTGAGACCAGCAGGACAAGTCCAGTCATCGGGAAGAATGACATAGCCGGGGACATTCTCAACAGTGGCAGCACCACGGAGGCTGGAAGCATTGGGACGAAGAGTTAAGAGATAGGTCCATTCACTATAGGTGAGGGTACGCCACATGGCCATCTGGTTGCCACCATTGATGATGGGGTTGAAGAAACCCCAGTCAGCATTTGCATAAAAACCAGTAAGGTCGTTGCCGTTAACGTCCTCAGTGTAATCAATGTTGGTGGTGTTGGTCTCATAGGGCTGGCAAACACCGCTTCCGTGGAACCAACCGCTAGTACCATAGCCAAAAAGATCGAGCCAATAGTTGCAATAAGCACGCATGTTGATATTGCTATTGTTGGTACCAACAATATCATATTGATTGACAGCGAAACGCCAAGTATTGATGATAGGACGATACTGGAGATTGCCCTGAGAGAAATTGACGCGTTTGTCGGCACTTACACTGAAAATACCGGGGAGAGCACCAGGAACGGTAGGATGTTCGAGGTCGAAAATACGATTGTTGAGGCTATCCATACGGTTTTGGAAGACATTGTTGAGACTGTCAATGCGATTGTTGAGGATGAGAACCTCAGCAGCGAGAGAAGAGTCGACATATTGCTTATTGGCGGCATCGAGGGGATCAGTAGGATTGTATACATTCTTGATCTGGCCATAAGCATTGGGATTGTTAGCCACAACATCGTTGAGGCCTTGAGTCTCACCAGTGATAAAGCCGAGGTCGTTATAGAACTGGCTAAGGGCTGTGGGGTGATTGATGACGCTGTCCCACTCGATCGTATTACGGCCGAGGTTGGGGAGAATGACGTAGCTACCACCATTGATGAAGAGAGTGTCGCCGTTGACAGTGAGGAGAAGGTCGCCAGCAGTGATATAACCAGGATCGTTGTTGAACTGGCTTAAATTGGTGGGGACATTGCGGAGACTATCGTAGAGATAGCCCCAATCGCGGAAGCGAGGATCCTGCTCATCATAAGAGAAAGCAGAGCTAATATGGTCGGCTTCCAAAGCATGATAAGCATACGGAACTGCAAGGATTTTCTGGGTGGTTGAGAGGGTAAAGTTGTTGTTGCCATCGGGGTCAATCTCGCTAGAGAGATAATAGGGGCCGTGAGCCCAATCGATAGCAGCAAATTCAGTGGAATTGTCGCCAATGACCATCGTGAAGAGGCCGTTGGCATTAGTGCTGACCTGATCGACCTGCTGATAAACAGAGGTTCCGACCTCAGAGCCGCGAAGGATGGAGATGCGGACACTAATGGTGCGATTGTTCATGAGCTGTCCTGCTGTGTTGCGAACAACAGCTTGGTAATTAAATCCCTGAGGGGTCTGGGCAAAAACTGCACCAGCAAATAGCAACATGGCTACGAGGGTTGTATAAATTTTCTTCATGGTAACTTATTTGGCCTTAATAATTTTGTAAATATTCATTTTTGATTTGTCTGCAGAAGAGACGTGAAGCATGTATGTGCCTGCAGGATAGAGCTGGATGTCGAGTGTCTGCTGATCGCCGTTGAACGTGCCCTGTTGGAGCACTTGTCCATTGACAGTGTAGAGCACAAAGGCGAGCTGCTCGATAGCCTGATCGCATTGCAGCACCACGTTGTCGGTGGTGGGGTTGGGATAGACAGCAAGGCGGACATCTAGGGCTGGTATGCCTTCATAACGCTCGACATCGCGCGTGGTAAAAGGTTGCTGAACGCCCTCGGTGAAAGATTCGGTAATGTTGACCACTGTGACAGCGGGGGCGATGGACGTCTTCACTGCCAACTGGCCTACCGAGTAACTGAGGCTGCCTGTGCTGTTCTCCACATTGCCGCCCACGAAGGTAATGTCAGCCTGAGCATGCAGCGATACGTTGCCTGCCAAGAGCATCACGAATGCCAAAAGAGAGGCTTTTGATGTGAATTTTTTAAGCATAATTATCTAGTTTTTAATTTATTCTTCATTGTTTGGCTTGCTGCCATCCGTATTGCGAAGACCAACATTTAGAACCTCAATTTCGACACGGCGGTTTTTGAAGCGTCCTTCCGAGGTAGAATTGGTAGCAATGGGGTATTTTTCGCCATAACCCACAGCCGTCATGCGGCTGCCATCGATACCACGGGACTGGATATAGCGAACAACGGACTTGGCACGCTGGAGAGATAGATTCTCGTTATAGCTGTCAGAGCCGATACTATCAGTATGGCCGTAAACCTCGATTTTCATCTCGGGATAGGCTTTCATCATCATGACTACCTCGTCGAGAGGCTGCTTGGACTCAGAACGGAGACGATAGCTATCGAAGTCGAAATTGATGTTGAAGAAGCACATGCGCTTATCACTGATGTCGATACCCAGAGTGATGAACGAATAGATTTCGCTGAAAGAGTAGCAGTCTTTGCGGATATAATCAAAGCTGCCGGCATCTACGTTACGATAGAGAACCACGGTATCAGGCTCACGAGTATTGTCAATTGTAATGTAGATGGTATCGGTGCGGGAGTTTTCAACAATGACAGTATCAATGGTTTTAATTTCGTCGATAGCCTGCTCCAGAGGTTCCTTTGCATTGCGCCAACTGTCATCGATGGGGAGGGCGATGCGAAGAGCGACCTCAATGCCACGATTGTAACGCTTTTCCTGCCATAGCTCAGCGCCGAAGAAATTGTTACGGATAATGGAACGGTTGTCGGCAGCGACATCGGGATTATCCTTGATTTCGCGCTGAGCAAAAGTGTTGCAGAGACCGAAATTATAACCAGCCTCAGCAGAGAGAAGGACGGGGATACCGCCAGTGGGGATGAGAAAATCAACGCCAGCACCCAGCATCAGACCAGCATCATAGCGGTTAATATCAGCACGAGTGATGGGAGCTGTAACTCCATTGAGGAAATCATCGGCATGATAACTAACCATTCCACCATAGGCGAGGTTGAGCTGCGGCACAACCATGAGATAGGGAGAGACGACATGATTATCGGGAAGGCGGAAATTATAGACAATCGGGAGGCGAAGGTCCATGTAACGGGCTTTCATGCGATATTTGACATCGTACCACTCAAGTGAGTCAGCACGGCCGATGAAGGTAACCTCAGGACGTAAAGAGAATCCACTCTGACCAAGTTGGAAATGGCCAAATAAGCCAATCTGTCCTTGGGGTTGTAAAAAATGCTTATAGCGATCGACCATATCATGGGTGTACTTCATGTCGGAGAAATTGACGCCGCCACGGATGCCAATAAAAACTTTAGGCCAAGCCTGAGCCTGTTCGGCAATATCAACGGTAACAGTAGAATCGGCTTCGGAGTCAACAGCAGTAACGGACAAGGAGTCGTTCTGCGCCATAGCGATATTGGCAGCAAGTGCCATCGCAGCAATAAGGAATAGAGTACGTTTCATAGATGGCAATGCTTATTTGGAGATTTTTGTGGTGAAAGCGTCACCGTCATTCCAGATGCGGTAGGTGTTGGCCGCAGGAATCTGGGAGCGCCAATAATCGTTTTTGGCCTTGATGATGTCGAGCATAATGTAAGCATACTGACAATCCTTGAAACCATTTTCAACAGCAACGCCAGAAATGGCGGTGGCTATTTTGCAGCAATAGTTTGTGTCGGCGCCATTCATCAAGGTAACAGTCTGATAACAGTAAACAGTGAAACTGCTATCGGAACCAATGATGTTGGACAAAGCTTGAATAGACTGACCAACAACGTCGATACGTTGCACCTCAGAGTATTGGATAATACCTCTAGGTTTTTGCCCGACAAAAGACATCGTCAGGTCATAAAAACGGTTGACATACTCGTCAGAGGCGAATTGGAGATCCATCGGCGAGATGAGGTATGTTCCTTCAATCATAGGAGCCTCAAGACCCTCATTGATGGTGAAGCCATGTGCCCGCAGAGAATCTTGCAGATTTGCTGGTATGACCGAATAAGGAATTTTCCCATCAGGGAGCGGCAACACAATCGTGTCATCACCCTCTTTCAGACATCCCGAAAAAAGGACATTTGAAAGCAGCAGCACTCCTAGAAGGAAGGGTAAATGTTTGTTCTTCTTTAACATATATGTTACTTGTTAGTTTTTATTCTTTTGCAAAGATACGCATTATTTTATAAATAAAATGTTTTTTTTTGAAAAAACAGCCCATCATTGCCCTATAACAAAGGCAGTATCAAGAGGGTTGAAGAACATCATATACGGGGCATTGAAGTGCTTCTGAGAGTTGAGCACACGTACTTCGGGAATTGAGCGTATAACCTTGTGGAGAAGTTGGATTGAAACAAATGGCCACAAGATGGGAACGCTGCAACACCGCCATACGCCCCCCTCGCTTGGAATACTCGGCCAAAGTTTCTGGAGAAATGAAGAGTTTTGTAAAATCTCGCACTATCACCAAAGTATCCTTGATGCATGGGTTGGAGAGAAGATGCCTAAGTAGTCGATCGCTGACCGCACCGGTGGCAAAGAAGGTGGATCCATAGTGATAAATATTTGATTCTATACGATCTAATAAAAATACTGAAGCCACCCCAAGGTCATGTGGGACTCCCTCTGAATCAACCGACCATAATCCCGACTGAAGCGGTGACAACGTATCGCGCAAAGCAGAAGAAACCTCCGGAATATTAATGAGACGAAAGACAAATCGAGTGCGGGAGATGAGCTGCTGCACATTTGGCGAGACCGCGGCACCAGTAGCCAAAATCATGGCCTCGGTAACTGTAGGTGAAGCCAAACTGAGACGTGACAAGGCACCATCGACCACCGTGAGAGCAACCCCAGAAGATTCAAACTGGGCTATCTGTTTGCGCAACATGCCAGTGGTGGATGCACCAGAAAGGAGCACCTTGCCTCGATAAACCACCTCAGCAGTGACGAGTTGTCCCAAAGCCGTACGATGCTCATCAACAGCTAGGATACGCGAAACCAGCCGACGTAAGCGATAATGCTGTTCAGAAGTGATGAACTGCATGCCTTCATAAAGCGTAATTTCGGGTTTGGCGGTAGCATATACAGAATCGACCTGTTCTCCATCGACACCAATAGATGTCACAGCCGTGGATACTCCCATCTGATGGAGCCGAGCGAGCAAATAATTCAAACAGACGGTCTTCCCAGTGTTCTTCTCGAGACCTACAATAGAGAGGCTCTGATAGTTACGTATGTTCTCTACAAAAGGCATTGAATTGCAAAGATAAGAAATATTTTTATTATATCATTTTTTTTTGTATTTTTGCAGTTAGCTTAAATCGCAATATAAATAATTAATAACTTTATAATAAGATGATTACAAAATTGGACGATCTCTTGGAACTCGTAAAGACCAAGGAAAAGAAAAGACTTGTTGCAGCTTATGCCAATGATTCCCACACTATCGGTGCTGTCAGTGCTGCCGTAGACTTGGGCATTGTGGATGCCACTTTAGTTGGCGACATCGACACCATCAAGAAAGTTTGCGCCGAAGAGGGTATTAACCCTGACAAGTTTGAACTTGTTCAAGAAGCCGATGAAACCAAAGCAGGCACCAAAGCCGTGTCCATCATTCGTGAAGGCAAGGGCCAGATTCTAATGAAAGGCCTCCTCTCTACCGATAAATATATGCGTGCCATCCTCAACAAAGAGACGGGGCTGATGCCTGGCAAGAAAAACGACATGCTCACCCACATGGCCGTGTTTGAGATTCCCCACTACCACAAACTGCTCGTCTGCAGCGACGTGGCCATCGTTCCCGCTCCCGACATGAAGCAGAAACAGCAGATTCTCAGCTACCTCATCACCACCGCTAAGAGCCTAGAGATTGAGAAACCCAAGGTGGCCCTGCTTGCTGCTACCGAACAGGTGAGCACCGGCATGCCCGCATGCGTTGAAGCCGCCATTATCAGCAAGATGGGCGACCGCGGCCAGATTAAAGGCGCCATCTTGGATGGTCCCCTCGCACTGGATGTGGCTATTGATGCCGAAAGCGCCAAAACCAAAAAGGTAGGCGGCGAAGTGGCCGGCGATGCCGACTGCATCCTTTTCCCCAACATCGAGAGCGGCAACGTGTTCTACAAAGCCTGCACCAAGTTCGGCGGTGCCGAGCTAGCCTGCATGGTGGTAGGTGCCAAGGTTCCCTGCATCCTCACCAGCCGCGGCGACAGCGCCAAGACCAAGCTCTACAGCATTGCTCTTGCTGCCATCAATGCTAAATAATCTGGCAAATGCCTAACAATATGCTGTTGGTTATGGGTAGCTGTTCGCCAGCCTCCCATAACCAATAGCTTTTTCTCTAAAACCATACGCTATGGACAAATACTTTGAAGGACTAACCGGCGTCGCCATCACCGTTTGCGACAAAGAGGGCAACATCTTGGATATGAACCAGCGCTCGGCCGATGTGAACAGCCAAGGTGAGAAAATCGTAGGCAACAATCTCTTCAACTGCCACCCAGAACGCGCTGCCACCATCTTGAGAGATCTCCTCGAGAACGAGAAGCTCAATGCCTACACCATCGAAAAAAACGGCATGAAGAAACTCATCTACCAAGTGCCTTGGTACGACAACGGAGAATTCGGCGGACTTATTGAACTATCGCTTCCCATTCCATTCGACATGCCCCACTATGTGCGACCCCCCAAACAATAATCACCACCAAAATACCTACTGTGTGAAGCAAATATTTGTCATTATCCTGCTCCTCGGCACTGCTGCAACAACCATGGCCCAGGGCAAAATAACAGGCCGCGTCTTCGACAGCAAGTCGGGCTCGGCAGTTGAATATGCCACCGTGGCCATCCTCAATGCAAAGGACTCCTCTCTAGTAACGGGAACCGTTACGGAAAGCAATGGTTCGTTCAATGTTAAAGCTGACTACGGGCGCTATCTAGTGCGCATCTCATTCATGGGATACACCACCTATTTCCATCCCAACATTGTCACGCTCAGCGACAAGCACGCCTCTGCCAATCTGGGCAAACTGCAGCTTGCCCCCGCCGCCATGATGATGGACGAAGTAGTTGTAAAAGCCGAACGCACTATGGTGGAATACCAACTTGACAAGCGTGTGGTCAACGTGGACAAGAACCTGGTTTCCAGCGGTGGAACAGCCACCGATGTGCTGGAGCAGGTTCCCAGCGTGTCGGTCGATAATGATGGCAATGTGTCGCTGCGAGGCTCTTCCAACGTGAAGGTCCTCATCAACGGCCGTCCCTACGAGCTGATGGGCAACGACCTGGAAACCCTGCTAGAACAGATACCCGCCACCTCGGTGGAGAGCGTCGAGGTCATCACCAACCCCTCTGCCAAATACGATCCAGAAGGCATGTCGGGCATCATCAACCTGAAACTAAAAGACAAGACCTCTGCCGCCCTGGGTCTCAACGGCGTGGTCAATATCAATGCCGGCACGCCGCTACCCTTCGCCATACCCGACCCGCTACCATCGGCCATTCCCACAGGCATGACCAGCATCAACCTCAACTACACAACAGAAAAATACAACCTGTTCCTCTCTGCCGACGGCGGCCTGCGCGGACGAGGCAGCGTAGGACATTCCAACATCGAGCGCCTGCGCAACGGGGCTGCTTGGAGCCACGACACGATGGACCAATACAATATCCGCCGCAACCTGATGGGCAGCATCAAGATAGGCGGAGAATACTACTTCAACGACAAGAGCAGCCTCCTCCTCTCCTATCAGCTGCGCGGAGGCCTCCGTCGCCGCATGAGCCAAATATTCACCAACGATCTTTTTAGCGACGGTTATCTCGACTATCACCAAGCCGATACCAACTACAACCGCAACATCAATCATGCCTTCAATCTCAGCTACATAAAAAAATTTGAAGAGAAAGACCGCGAACTCACTGCCGACGCCACCTTCTCAATGAGACATGTGACAGGTGAGGGCTGGCAAGAGCAACTGTTCGGCAACCCACTCGCCAACTTCGGCAACTACTATCTCCGCGAAACAGAAACGGAAAACCACCACAGTGCCCTCAATCTCAAAGTGAACTATGTGCACCCCTTCGCCGAGGTTTGGAAACTAGAAACCGGCTACGAAGGCCGCCTTGATTGGCCCAACCAGAACGCTATGTACTATCGCACCGAATATGACCCGATGACAGCACAGCTCTACCGCTATTTCGACAGCCTATCTTCTACCCATTTCGACTACAACCAGCAGGTGCATGCCGCATATGCCACTGTGGGCGGAAAAATCAACGACAAACTCTCAGCTCAAGCAGGCCTACGCATCGAATACGCCTACCTCTACGGGTATGACGTCAACCACCCAAATACTGATGCCGTATACAAGAGCTACTGGCAACCCTACCCCACCCTTCACTTCTCATACGAAATCAACGAACACAACAGCATGCAGATGAGCTACAGCCGCCGCGTGCGCCGCCCCCACATGTGGGACCTCAATCCCTACATGGAGGTGCGCGAAGGCCAAGAGCTCTCCTTCGGCAATCCTAACCTTGACCCTGAATATACCAACGCCTTCGAGCTCTCCTATAACCTCGGCCTCAACAAGTGGAACCTCTACACCTGCGCCTACTACCGCCAAACCAACAACATGATGACACGCTACGGCTATGTGTGGGATACCCTCTCCAATAGACGCTACTCCTGGTGGATGCCATACAACAGCCAATACGACGGCTACTGGGCCAGCACCTGGCAGAACCTAGACCGCGGCTACAACTACGGCCTTGAATTCATCATCGACTGGCAGGCATTGAAATGGTGGAAGCTCAATGTCAGCATCAACCTTTACCACAGCACCATCGAAGGCACCGCCCTGCTCGACAACAAGACAACGTCCGCTTTCCAAGCCAGCGGAAAATTCACCTCATTCATGATGTTGCCCAAAGACTGGACCATACAACTATCCGGCCAATATTTCGCTCCTTGGCTTGATTTGCAAACCACCATGTTTGGTTCCTACTGGGTGGACCTTGCTGTGAAAAAGGATGTCCTACAACATCGCGGTACCATAAACCTTCGTGTCGGCGACCTCCTCTGCACTGGAGGCTGGGGCCATGAAACGCACACCGAACAACTCAACAGGATTGTGCATTCGCGCCGCATCTCTCCAACCTTTACCATTGGTTTTTCATACAAAATCAACAACGGCCTGAAGACCAAAAACCGCTCCATGGATGATGACGATTCCTCCGACAACGAATTTTAAATTTCGTGACAACAACGGTCACCGTGAAATTTTCTGCCTTGCAAGACAGCGGTATGTGGCCTTCACTCCTGAAGAGTGGGTGCGACAAAATGCTTTGAACTATCTACACCATGAGTTGGGTTATCCACTCGAACTGATTCAAGTGGAAGGTGCCATTACCCTCAACGGGATGACACGACGATGCGACATCGTAGTGTACAATGCCCAAGTCCAGCCATTCATCATTGTTGAGTGTAAACAGGAAACCGTTGCATTGACCCAAAAAGTACTCGACCAAGCCTCCCGCTACAACCTCGTGCTACAAGTTCCCTACCTCTTCATTACCAATGGTCCGCAACGAATCTTCTGCCTTGTTGATTTTGAACGAAAAATGTTAAGAAAAATAACTAATCTGCCCATATTTCATAAAAGAAGTTAATTTTTATGGAAAAACGCGACCAAAAAGCGACCCAAAGACTCTTATATAGGAGCAACACATAATAAACATGCGTGAAAGCGACAAACAAATGCTAGCTGAACACTATCTAGACCTATATCAGATGGCCTATAATGTGTTGCACAACGAAACCGATTCAGAGGATGCTGTGCAAGAGGCTTTAGCTTTGACCATGTCGCAAATGTGGCTCAGCAATCCGTATTCATACTGCACAAAAGTCTTATACAACTACTGCTATAAACTTATCCGGAGCCAATATGTCCTCGTGGAAAAACAGATGACTCTGATATCCCATGAAGATAAGCTATCCGAACAGCAACTCACTGAGCTATGGCAACTCAAAGAGCAACTGCCCCAACAACTCAATGAAATATTTAACCTACGGTATGATCAAGGACTAAACGTCAACCAGATTTCTCAACACACTGGATTTTCTCTGACGAAAGTTAAAAAATTATTACGCATGGGACATCAAACACTGCGAGAGCAGTATAACAATATTAGAAAAGAAAAGAGTGATTTAATTATATAAGGACTAGACCTATGAGCAACATCGAAACACTCCTACGCCATCGGGAAGATGGCACCATCACAAGCGAAGAACTTGAGCAGTTGAACCTGCTGACACACCGCGACACCGTACTTAATAATGCCACGATGAAGGCGAAGCGCATTCGCCGAAAACGCAACACCTGCTTAACTGCAGCAGTCGCCGTGGTTGCTGTCATCGGTATTCTCACCACCACCCAACAAAATCTTCCCTACAATACGGGAGACACGCCCCTAGTGGCTCAAAACACTATAAAACCGAATCAACAGCCAGACGTCATCACCTCTGTGAAACAGGACCTAAACGTCCAATCAGTTGCAATAAAGCAAAATAAACATACAATCAAAAGCGACGACTCTGCTTCGGAAACGAATCAAGGCATGCCTCAAGAATCAGAACAACCATTAATAGAATCCGTCGTAACGACAGAGGCGACTCAGCCAACCACATTTGAAACAGAGCCTGTGGTAGCCTGCAACACTCAGTGCTCGCCAGACTCGGTAATCAACGACATCTGGAAGTTCCTTCGTGCATAACAAAACCACTGACATGAAACGCATCATCGTTCTTCTGTTCCTAGTAGCCAAGTTCATGGCAACCTATGCACAAACCGACCTATACAAACGCTATGCCGATCGAACTGACATCAGTGTGGCCAGTGTGACCAACTTCACCCTCGACACTGGCATCACCGCCGACGTCACAAGGCTTGAAGCCATCGACGATTCTGGTTGGGAGTGGCTCTGCAAAGAATTTGGACTTGCCGCTCCTTCTGCCGAACAATTACAACAAATGCGTCAAGGCTGGGATGTGGCCATGTTCACCCAACGCAGCCGCCAAGACCCCACCAAGCCCGCACCTGTGGTAAAGGAGCAAATTGATAAAAACAATTCCTGCTATGTGGGAGTATCCTACCTTACGCACACTATCTACATCTTCTGCTGTAGCACAGAACGCCAATCCGATGTAATCATCAACTACCTAATTGAAAAAATGAACCATTCACGAAATACTTCGAGGAATTCATCTAACAATGCGGAAGACTAATGTCAACAATCTTTGAAAGTATCCATGCCAAGAGCCGTCATCATGTTGTGATAATGGACGGCTTTCTCGCCTATTGGAAGCGGATAGGCTCTAGAACTTGAGGGCATCCTCCATAGACGCATTAAGCGTCCAGCGAGATCGAAGGTATTACTCTCCCCAATGCGGGGTATCAGAGCCCCATAATCTTCAGTGAGTATCTCTGCCGATTTCTGCCCTGTGCAGACAATATCGTGACACAAGGGTATCTGCGACAGGAGGACTGGTAGATTAGTCTTTTCAACCACTTCCAAATCTTTATCAGAAGCATTGCCAGCCAGTCGGCGCACAGCCTGGGCAGAATCAAAAATAGCAATGCCTTGTTTCTCAAGAAGTGAAATGATGGCTTCTTTACGAAAGGTTTTGTGTACAACATCGACCAACCGTTGACTGTCCCCATAAAATACTAACCCAAAAATCTCCCACATCATATTAGTGCGATTTGGGTAGAAAAAATCCATACACCAACGTTTCTGCGGCGGTGGAAAGCTTCCCAACATTAGCAATTTGGCATTGGATGGGAGAAAAGGTTGCAATGGATGTCGCTCGACAGTTGGCTCTTGCGATGTCATGTGGAAAATGTATTGGCTATATCAGAGTCGCAATAATGAGTCGCGCAACTCGTTCTCGGTGACGGGATAATCTACTACAGGAGCCCCTATGTCTTGCAATAGAATAGGGCAAATTTCACCAGCTGCATTTTTCTTATCCGCTCGCATATACTCAAGCAAAGATTCTGTATCACGGAGACTGAAATGGGGCAACATGAGCATTTTAGAGAGTACTTGTCGGTAGCGGACTATTTCCTCCAGTGAAAAATTGAGTTTTGTTGCAGATAGTTCAAGGGCACAGAGCATCCCAATGCCAACAGCCATGCCATGAGGCAATGGTTTCTGACCCTTACAATGACTATAGGACTCAATGGCATGACCAAAGGTGTGGCCAAAGTTGAGAATACGACGAATGCCGCAGTCGCATGGGTCGCGCTTGACTATGGCACTTTTGATTTCAACACAGGTCCTAATCATCATAGGAGTGAGTTCCAGCCTTCCGTCCAATATCATAGCCGACAACTCACTATATTGCTCTGGATCTGCGATGAGGAATGTCTTGAGCATCTCAAACGTTCCTGAGAACATCTCCTCATCAGAGAGCGTATTGAGGAAGGGCGGATAAATACAGATAATGCTGGGCTGATAGAAGGCTCCAATCTGATTTTTGCAACCAGCAAGGTTGATTGCAGTCTTGCCGCCAATGGATGCATCCACCATGCCCATCAAAGTTGTTGGTATATTGATATAACGAATGCCACGCTTAAAGGCTGAAGCCACAAATCCACCAAGGTCACTGATAGTACCACCACCAAGGTTGACTAACACCGTGTTGCGGTCGGCTTGGCTCTCAAGGAGGGTTTGCCACAACTGGCTGGCAATATCCAATTCTTTGCATGCCTCTCCGACAGGCACTTCAAAGAACTCAGCCTCTTGCAACCGCTCAACCTGTGATATCAGTGCCGGCAGGCAATAGTTATAAGTATTCTCATCAACAACGATAAAGAAACGACAGCCATCGTATTCGGGTTTCGATAGCACGCGGTTGAGACGTATCAGAGAGGATATGCGTGAAGGTAAGATGGTAAACATGATTCAAGATGTCTTCATTCTTTAACAAGCAACTGCGTGGTAGAACGCGAACGCTGCTGCAAAACCACAGGTCGTCCATTGACAATTTTGTCGATAATCTGCTGCGTATAGTAACGAATGGTAATAAGCTGTAATCCACGATTGTATCTCAACAAGAACTGTTCCGAAAGACGTTCACGCAGCTGATTAAGCAACAATTCATTGTCATCGATACAGATTGAGAAACTCAAAGCCGAATTCTGCATCATGTTGACACGAATGCCCAAATCAGAGAGGACAGCAAAAATCGTCTGCAAATTATCCTCAGCAATAAAACTAAAATCTTTGGGCAGCACTGAGATGAGCGTCTGATTGTTCTTGAAAATATAGAGTGGCGTGAGGGGGCGTATGGTATCATAAGGCCCTATGGTAGAACCAAGTTCCTTTGGATTGATGAACGATTTGATATGCAAACAGATATCCTTGTTTTGTATCGGTTTCACAGTCTTGGGGTGGATGACGCTGGCACCATAGTAGGCCAATTCGATGGCCTCGTTATAGGGTATCTCCTCAATCTTGACCGTATCGTGGAAAAACTTCGGGTCAGCGTTAAGAAATCCAGGCACATCTTTCCAAATAGTCATACTTTCGGCATCCAAGCAATAAGAAAGGATGGAGGCACTATAATCGCTTCCTTCACGTCCTAAAGTGGTTGTTGTACCATCATCATAGCCAGCTATAAATCCCTGCGTTACAAAACGCTGCGCCTTATCAGTAGCGAAGGCAGCAAGGGCCTTCTTTCGGGTAGTATCAAAATCAACAATGCCTTCTCTATAATGGGCATTGGTGCGAATAACAGAGCGAATATCCACCCATTTATTGTCCAACCCTACCAAACACAGATAATGACTAATGATGGTAGTAGAAATAAGCTCACCAAAGCAGACCGTTTGATCATAGTCGTAATTATAGCTTTTGGGAGCCTTCTCTGTCTGTGTACGCAACTGTTGGAATAGGATATCAAAATCTTTGTATACCTGATGGCTAGAATCGTTAAAAAGTTCGCGAATAATCTGGATATGATATTTATACAACTGTTCAAGCAGAGCTGGATGTTCTGCTAAGGGGCGCACGCCAGGGACAAGCTGCTCAAGGCGGTTAGTCGTTTTCCCCATGGCTGATACAACAATGGTCAGCGGCTCATCGGCATATTGGCCAACAATTGTCGCCATATTGCGAACTGCTGCAGGACTATTGACGGAAGCACCACCAAATTTGAATACTTTCACCTTTATTATATAAATTAGTTTCAATATATTATTTATGCAGCTGACGCATCATGTCTCGACGGGTGTCCTTCTCCTTAATGCTCTCACGCTTGTCATAGAACTTCTTGCCTCGTGCAAGCGAAATAAGCAGTTTAGCCCTTCCCTGTGGGTTGACAAAGAGTTGTACAGGAACGATAGTGAAGCCGCGTTCCTTGATCTTGTTTTGGAGTTTGTGCAGTTCACGCTTGTTCAACAGCAGCTTGCGGTCGCGCTTGGCAGGATGGTTGAGGTATGAGCCAAAACGATATTCAGAGATATGCATCTGCCTCACGAAGAGTTCATGTCCGATAAATACGCAATAAGCGTCAGTAAGATTAGCCTTGCCGTCGCGGATAGACTTAATCTCAGTGCCTGTGAGAACAATGCCCGCAGTATAATCATCGAGCAGAAAATATTCATACTCGGCGCGTTTATTCTTTATTTCAATAATGTTCTTCTCTTCCATCTAAAATAGGAATAAAGGATATTACTTTTTGACAGTACGCTTTAAAGAGGCGGCCTGCTGTTTGTGTCGCTGTTCTACCTCACGGCGCAACAACGAGTCCTCCTTGCTATGTTGATACACGATTTTGCGGTTGTCAACGATTTCATCGGCCTTCTGTTGCACAGCAGTGTGAGTCTTGCCGTCAATAGCATCCTGAATGGCTGAAATGAGCACTTCATTCTGCTGGATGACATTCTCAAGTGAGTCTATGGTGTGTGCGCTGCGCAATATCTCCTCGCGTTGCTCTGTCTTAATATATCCAGGAATAAGTCCACGCAAGGGTGTGAAAGCGATAAGCAATGTGGTAAGGACGATGAGGGTAATAGCGCTGATGCCGACCACAGTGAACACATTAACACCCGTAAGCTCCATAGAGAATTGTTCCTTGAAGGTATCGGTATCCATCACCACGAGACGGCGCTTGTGGCGCATACGCTCAGAGAAGTCCTGCCATTTGCTAGAAAGGCGCAGCCGAATGGCCGCGCCTTTCTCCTTTATCGTATTAAACCAATCGCTACCCATTAGAAAAATTTGATGCGTTGGTCAACAACCTTGGCATTATCCTTAAGGACCTGCTGGATACCGCGGAGAGTCTGCATGAAACTCTGTTCACGCTGGTTGCAGATAGTCTCAACGGTAGAGGGAGCAGGATTATCATACTTGGCGCCAACCTTAACCATGTAAACGCCATTGGAACCTTGGATAGGTCCAACTAAAGCGTTGGTCTCGCTAGCAGCGATAGCAGCCTGCACTTTAGGCTCCATGCCGAATTTGCCCAAATAGTAGGCATTGAAGGAGACACTATCAAGGGTGTCGATGGTAGCATTCACCTTAGCTGCAATGGCACCGAGGTCAGCGTTGCCGCCCTTAGCCTCTTCGAATCGGGCTTTCAACAGTTCTGCTTTCTTCTCGTTGCGCACCTGATTCTCAATCATGCTGCGCACCTGGTCGAGGCTGGCATAACCAACTTTATAGATGCTCTTGAGGGAAGCCACGACATACATCTCGCCGTCGCAGTCAAAAATCTGGTTGGCCACAGAACCTTCTTCGGTCTTCTCGTCAAAAGCCCAACGGATAATTTCACGGGCGTTGTTGATACCACCGAGACTATAGGTCATGGCATTGGCCATGCCGTTGCGCACCTGGAGATTCTCGGCTTGAGCGGTAGCAGTCATCTCGGCATAAGTGCGATTGTTGCCGGCAAAGTGGTTGGCTTCATTATAAATGTTGCGAGAGGTAGCATCGGAAGCTGCGATTTCGCGAGCGATGGCGGCCACGCGGTATTTTCTATGAGGAGCTGTCTTGCCTGTAACTTTCACCACCCAGTAGCCAATCTCTTGGGGATGCTGAATCACGAAGACTTCACCTTCAGCGGAGTTGATAATCTTCTCATTGAGGAAACCATAGTTGCCGTCGAGCTGCCAATCCAAGTCGCCATTGTTAGCCTCTTTCTGAGGATCGTCGGAATACTGAGCAACGGCCTCTTCAAAGCTCATGGCTCCACTACGAACGATGCTGGCAACGCTGTCGGCCAAATGTTTGGCTTGTTCGTCACCGCGGGTGATGTTGCCACCAACCTTGTCGTTGAAGACATAGATGGCACTGGCACGAAGGCTGTCGGGACGGTTGGCCACATCAAGCACTTTGGCCATCATCCATTCATTGCCAGCCACGCGGGGGCTGATGTAGCTACCCACGCCAGCAGCCATGATAGCAGAATCCATAGGAGCTACAAACTCGCTAGCCTTGCGGTAGGTAGAATCATAGTTGCGGGAAGATTCAGCATTGACGAAGAAAGTAAGCTCGTCGGCGCTGACGGCCTGGAACTCAGCCCAGGTCTCTTCCACGCTGGCAGCGATGTCATCCATATCTTTCTGGGTGGGGACGATAGGATAGATGATATATTCGAGTTCACGCATTTCATCGCGGAGGCGGAACTCAGCCTTGTGCTGGTTATAGTAGTTCTTATAGTCCTCGTCGGTGAGGGCAACCTCGTCGTCAGAGACAGACTGGAAGGAAAGATTCACTGCAAGCACGTCGCTCATCTTGCCATCCATGGCAGCAATCTGCTTGGCGATGTTCTTGGGCATATACATGCCGCGAGAGATAAGAGCGCTATACTTCGACTGCTTGCGGTCAGCCTTGACAGCCTTTTCTAGGTCAAGCCACTCAAGACGCTGGTTCGTGTCGAGGTTGTCGAAGTTATTGATGATATACTGCACCTGCTGGGTGTTGTAGGTACCGGTCTTAGGATCGGTGAAATACTGGCGAAGATAGGGATGGATGAATTCGCCGAGGAACATGTCGCTGACTTCGGCCTGGGTGATGGTGAGACCGAGTTTGTCCATCTGCTCGTCGGTAAGAGTCTCACCCACGAGGTTCTGCCAAACCTGATCGCGAAGCTGGAACTCAGTTTCGGCTGGAATCTGGGCAATGTTCTGCTGACGCTTGTAGTTATTTTCCATCTCTTCGGTCAGTTCGTTGAAGCGCTGGTAGGTGATGGTCTGACCATCAATCTTGCCCATGTCGGGCACACCGCGGTTGTTCTTAGTAAGGTCACCGATGATGAATGCAATGATAGCGATGCCGACCACGGCAACGGCTATCCAGGAGTGTTTTCTGATACTTCCGATAATTCCCATATTAGTAATTTTTATATTCTATTTTCTATAATAAATTTTGCTATTTTAAGCGTGCAAAGGTACAAAGAAATTTTAGTGTAAAGAACTTTTTTAACAAAAATTCTTGTATAAATTTTCTATATATCTGTAGCCTTGTGCCTTACGGTTCCATTTTTTTTGCTATAGTTCGGCTTCAAAACCGAACGGAAGCAGGCTACTGACCCCTGAAATTCGCCGAATTCGGCCTCCTGAGAGGTAGCAGAAAATGGACATTTCACAACCATATCGGAGTTCGTTCTCAGCCATCACTTGGCGGCAGGCACCACAGGGCGAAGCCTCCACTAGATTGCCCTCCTCATCGCGACCTACAATGGCGATAGACTCAACAGCCACATCAGGATGGTGGGAAGAGGCACTGAACAACGCAGTACGCTCAGCACAGAGTCCCGAGGGGTAGGCAATGTTCTCTTGATTGCTACCCTTGACGATGGTTCCGTCGATTAAGCGTAGTGCCGCACCCACATGGAAATGGGAGTAGGGAGCGTAAGCACTGTCGGCTGCCGCAATGGCTGCCCCCATTAGCTGGCGGTCAGCCTCGGGGAGATCTTCAACGGAAGAATATTCACAATAATCAATAATAAGTTGTTTGTTATCCATTTATTTTTTGTATTTTTGCAATTTAGAATGATAACGCTAGATTTTGGAAAATATTGTGTACTTGGTCTTTCGCCGATGGACGATATCACCGATATGCCCTTCCGCGAACTTTGCAAGGGCTTTGGGGCCGACCTTCTCATCACAGAATTCATCGCTTCCGAGGCTCTGAACCGCGAGGCAGAGAAAAGCTATCGCAAAATGCGCTTCTCCCCCAACCAACGCCCCCTCGGAATCCAGATTTTCGGTGCCAACGAAGATGAACTGCTACAATGCCTCGAAATCGTCGAGCAACAAGAGCCCGACTTCATCGACATCAACTGGGGTTGCCCAGTGCGCAAGGTCGCGGGAAAGGGTGCCGGCAGCGGCATCCTAAAGGACATCCCCAAGATGCTACGCATCACCGAATCCCTAGTCAAGCGCGCCCACCTGCCCGTCACCGTCAAGACCCGCTTGGGCTACGATGCCGACGACAAACCCATAGTCGAGCTGGCAGAAAAGCTTCAAGATGTTGGCATTGCAGCCCTCAGCATCCATGGTCGCACCAAGACCCAAATGTATCAAGGTTCGGCTGACTGGACCCTCATCGGCGAGGTAAAGAATAACCCCCGAATGCATATCCCCATCTTCGGCAACGGCGACATCGTCACACCGAAACAGGTCATAGAAGCCCGCCGACGCTATGGTGTTGACGGCATCCTCATCGGTCGCGGAGCCATCGGAAACCCCTGGATTTTCGAGCAGTCACAGCGACTCCTTCGAGGCGAGGATGAACGACCTATCAGCGTCGCCGAGCGGGTAGCCGTCTGTCGACAACATCTCTTGGCAGCAGTTGACTTCAAGGGCGAACGCACTGCCATGTTCGAAATGCGCAAGCACTACGGAGGCTACTTCAAGGGCCTCTTCGACTTCAAACAGTTCCGCATCCCCCTAGTCAACACCACCACCCTAGCCGACGCACTAAATATCCTCACCCGCATCGAGGAGCACTATGCCTAGATTAAGGTTCCCTTAACCCTAAGTCCTTTACTCAACGTATTCGATTAGACGGTGAAATGAAGAAGAGATTCTATTCGTATTGCTAACGCACAAGTAACTAGTAGGATAGCCGTCACTATCGTAGGTATAGGTATAGGTATCCTCACCAGTATTGGTAGGACCATCGGAATAGGCAGAAGCTTTTTTCAAAGTTACAATATTATTGGGGCTGAAGTCCTTAGTTAGATTCTCAAAAAACATTCTTACATAGTTGTTTAGACCCGCGAAGGGATTATGGTTATTGTCGTAAGTCATCTCAGACACTGAGGTATAGCTGCTCCCTGATGTTTCTCGATTGTACTCCTCATCGATTCGAACAATATTGGAGCCCTTCCAAGTGAGGATATAGGTGCGGGTGACAATGCTTCCTTCTTTGGTGCCCTCAGCCGTACATTCGGCAAGGTCGTGCTCCTCGTCGCGCTGGATTTGCTGACACACCGGCTCGGGCAGCAGCATGCGCAACATGCCCAATGGCATAGCCTTATTTTCCAAAGAAGCGTTGATTGTATGATAGATTTTACTCACCTTCTTGCCTTCGTATTCAAACTCGTAGTTATTATAATAAAATTGATAATACTCACTCAGATGCGAAGCCTCGATGCGAATCAGTCTCTTACCATCGTAGATATAGTCGGCATGGATAGTATTTCCAAAGTCGGAAGCTATCAGGCGCTTGCCGTCATAAGTGAAAGTCTCAACAGTATCTGGGTTGTGACCCTTCATATAGTCGTAGGTGATGCTCTTCAACTGATTGCCATCCCAGGTCCAAGTTTCATATGGAGAAGACTCGCCCGTTTCGTCGTTGACGGTGAGAATCTGGGCAACCTGCTTACCAGGTTTGTAGACACCATCTTTTTTACACGATACGAGACATAAAACGATGGCTGCCGCTACCATCAAAACAAATAACTTTTTCATTTTTCTATTTTTTTATTTCAAGGTGCATTGTAATAATGACATAAATATCACATACATGGAATATCTACACCTTTTTTCAAATCTCGTCAAAATACAAAATATAGTATGTAGATAACGCAGTAGGGGGTATTATTGTATTAAGGATTATTTTGGGGAAAGCAGACGATAAGCCTACCAAAAAACACAATGTCATACAATAATAATTCCCACCTTGCGTTAATCATGTACTAGCATGACGCAATGCTTCACATTGCTAACTCCAGTTATCTTGAAATACTGAAAATGAAAAAAAAGAAGAAAAAAATATGGATTCCCATCCTCACGGCTATGGCGATTTTGGTCCTAGCCGGTGTTGGCTACAAACATATCACACGCGATAGGTCATACCATGAAATCGAGTGCAGCACTGCCAAAGTGGGAGAAGGCACCAACGAGGTACAAGGCATTATCCTACACCATACGGCAACGACGGATGTCAGAGAAACGCTGAAAACACTATGCTTTAAAATTGAACACGACGCCAGCTGTCATGTGGTGATTAGCAAGGACGGCACGCGATACATCCTCGCCCCTCCGACTGCAGTGACTTGGCATGCGGGCTATTCGCTGCTCAACGGAAGGGAAAACTGCAATGATTTCACCATCGGAATTGAGTTCATGGGCAATACCCAGGAGAGTCCGCTCACAAAAGCCCAAATCAACAGCGCCATCGAGTACATCCTACCCATCATGCGACAATACGGTATTCCCAAAGAGAACATCGTAACACACGAAAAAGTGCGGCACGACTGGATGGTCAAAAACCCAGACCGCACAAAGGAATTGGGGGTGAAGGGGAAAGTGGACATCTCCGCTAAGGAATACATCCGATTCATGGCAAAGCTCGAGAAAAAGATGGAAGAATATGTAATTTAGAATTAAGCAACAGCTATTTCTTATCGGGATACTGCAACCCGCTGGTGGAAATATTTTTTTCGCTATTTCGTTTTTTATTCGTATCTTTGCAATTTGGAAAAATAGGGCATTATTGCACAAGTTTGCCTATAGGCAATACGCTAACGAATTGCCCGCAAAAGTATTAATGTAAACAAACTATAGATTATGGCAAAAGAGACAACCGACGCCGAGGCCCAGAAACTCGAAAAACTGAAGATTCTGCAGAGCACTATGGAAAAAATTGAGAAGAACCACGGCAAGGGCTCAGTGATGAAGCTCGGCGACCGCGCGAAGGAGAAAATCGATGTCATCCCCACTGGCAGCATCAACCTAGATGCCGCACTTGGTGTGGGCGGCTACCCAAAAGGCCGCATCATTGAAATCTTCGGCCCAGAGTCGTCCGGTAAGACCACCTTGGCCATCCATGCCATCGCCGAATGCCAAAAACGCGACGGCATCGCCGCCTTCATCGATGCAGAACATGCATTCGACAGCTTCTATGCCAAGAAACTGGGCGTGGACATTGACAACCTGCTGGTGTCGCAGCCCGACAACGGCGAACAGGCCCTCGAAATTGCCGACAATCTGATACGCTCCGGCGCCATCGACATCATGGTTATCGACTCAGTGGCAGCCCTTACCCCCAAGGCCGAAATTGAAGGCGAAATGGGTGACTCTAAGGTCGGCCTCCAAGCTCGCCTCATGAGCCAGGCCATGCGCAAACTCACCTCCACCATCAGTAAGACCAACTGCTGCTGCATCTTCATCAACCAGCTGCGCGAGAAAATCGGCGTGCTCTTCGGCAACCCCGAAACCACCACTGGAGGCAACGCTCTGAAGTTCTACGCTTCGGTGCGCATCGACATCCGTCGCTCACAGGCCATCAAAGACGGCGACCAAAACATTGGCAACCGCGTGAAAGTAAAGGTTGTCAAGAACAAAGTAGCGCCTCCTTTCCGTTTCTGCGAATTCGACCTCATGTTCGGCGAAGGCATCTCCAAGTTGGGCGAGATTATTGACCTCGGCGTCGAACACAATATCATAAAAAAGAGCGGTTCGTGGTTCAGCTACGGCGACTCAAAGCTAGCACAAGGCCGCGAAGCCCTCAAACAAACCCTGCGCGACAACCCCGAACTCTGCGACGAGTTAGAAGCCAAGATACGCGAAGCTGTGCAAAGCAAAATGGACGCCGAATGAAAAAACTGCTGCCATTTATCGCATTATGCTTCATTATAGCGGGTGTTCATGCGCAGTCCGACTCGGTGGACTCGCCTGCCCCAATGCTCGACGGCCTCCACGCTGTACCCGACAGCCTTTTATATGACAGCCTCTATCATGAAGAAGCCGAAATGCGAGCACCCAACATCAACCCTATCTACTATTTCGGCAGCCCATTCTGTGAGCATTTCTTGGACCTCAACACCCTTCTTGGTACCGAGGGCATGGCTTTCGGGGGTACCTATACCTACCTACCTGAAGTGTGGGGTGCCCATCTAGGCGGCTTCTTTGGATTCAATGGCTACTGGATTACCGCTGGCGCCGACTACCGTCTATCCAAACCTTGGAGCCAAAAAGACTGGCACCTCTACGGCACCACTGGCATCTGCCATGACAAATTCGACAACACCTATAACCCTGTGCTCGGGGCAGGCGTACGCATGGCTGCTGTCGAAGGCCTAGGCAAATTCTGCTTCACAGACATGTCCTTAGGCCTCACTACCAATTTCAGCTGCACCTTCGTCACCTTCGGCTTCGGTCTCTCGGTGGCAGTACTGACCACCTCGTTTATCTTAATTGGCATAACGGAATGACAATAGGCTTGCTATAACCGCCCACGGAGGAACATACGGATGTACCAAATAGACGAAATTCAAGAAGAGCAAGAAATCCAGAAAAAATATCAGGAGTTGCTGAACGCCTGCCGCGAAGTCTTTGGCCTCAACGAACAACAGGAAGATGAGATATTCCGAGCCTTCTCAGTGGCCAAGCGCGCCCATGCCGGCACCCGCCGCAAGTCGGGCGAACCTTACATCTTCCACCCGCTAGCCGTAGCCCTCATTGCCGTGAAAGAAGTGGGACTAGGTCCCATCGCCGTGGTATGCGCCCTGCTGCACGACGTGGTGGAGGACACCGACATCACACTAGACCAAATTCGCACTGTTTTTGGTGACCGCGTGGCCGTCATCGTCGATGGCGTCACCAAAATTGGCGATGTCATGGACCTACAACCCAACGTTTCAAAGCAGGCTGAGAACTACCGCAAGATCCTGCTCTCCATGTGCGACGACGCCTACGTTATCTTCCTCAAGCTATGCGACCGACTGCACAACATGCGCACCCTCGACTCGATGAAGGATACCAAAAAGCTGGCCATTTCTTCCGAGACGCAATACCTCTATATCCCTTTGGCCCACCGCCTAGGACTTTACTCCATCAAAACTGAATTGGAAGAGTTGGTGATGCGCTATACCAACCCCGACAAATACAACGAAATCGCTGCCCTAGTGAACGAAAGTGCCGGCACAGAGGTGAAACTCAAATCTTGCTTCACCAAGGAGGTGCGCCAAATGCTAGACGAGCAGGGCTACAAATACACTCTCAAAACACGTATCAAATCAGTATACAGCTGCTGGAAAAAGATGGAACGCAAAGGCATAAAGTTCGACCAAATATTCGACCTTTACGCCATGCGAATCATACTAGACGGCATCCCTAAAGACCAAGAAAAAGCTGAATGCTTCAAGGTCTATTCGCTTATCTCGCAAAAATTCCCACCAGACCCCACACGCTTTCGCGACTGGATCACCATTCCGAAAACCAATGGCTATGAGTCGCTCCAAACTACTGTCATGACCCCCATCGGCAAATGGGTAGAGGTACAAATACGCACCACACGCATGGACCTTATCGCCGAAAAGGGCATGGCTGCCCACTTCCTTTACAAAGAGTCTCATCCCGAAGAGCATCTCGAACTGAGCCCAGTAGAGGTTTGGCTGCAACAAATACGCAGCACGCTGGAAAACACCGAAAAGAGTGCCCTCGACCTAGTGGAAGAGTTCAAAGAAACCCTCTATACCAAAGAAATATACCTCTTCACTCCCAAAGGCGACACGATTAAACTGCCCGCCCATTCCACCGTTCTCGACTTTGCCTTTGCCATCCACACCAAGCTGGGCATCAACTGCATCGGCGCCAAAGTTAACGGCAAGGTCGAGTCCATTGGATACACCCTGCGTGCTGGCGAGCAAGTGCAAATTCTCACCAGCCGCAAGGCACACCCATCCGAAGAATGGCTGTCCATGGTGCACACCACACGCGCAAAAGAAGCCTTGAAAGATGCACTTCGTGACCAACGCAGAGGCTATTGGGACGAAGGTGTACGCCGCCTATCGGAGATATTCAAGAAATACCATATCCGCAACAATGCTGCCAACATCGGCCGCGTGAAAGTCGCCACTGGCGTCACCACCGACGTAGACCTATTCTTCAACCTCGCCATGGGCATTATTAGCGAACACGAAATTGCCCAGTGCTTCGGCCGAACAAATATCAGCCATAACGATTATTTCATGGGTGAGTTCAGCTCACTCTTCGATGCTAACAGCACCAGCATCAAGTCGCCCAACAAAACCCAAAGCGACGGCTCCAGCTACCGCAGCCGCTCGTTCCTACTGGACAAGGAATACGAACAATATGCCACCGAACCCGCCCCCTGCTGCAAACCAGTTCAAGACGACCATGTGGTGGGCATTGTAACCGATGGCAAAATCATGGTTCACCGCACCAACTGCAAAGTAGCCATGGACGAGATGGCCAACCACGAAAATCGTATCGTACGTGCCCGCTGGCGCACTGGCGAACATGTCGCACTACTCTCTGGCATCGCCTTTACCGCTGTTGACCGCAAAGGACTGCTGCAAGAAATTACCGCCATCGTTTCCGAGCAGATGAACCTCAACATGCGCGCCATCACCCTCGAAGCTATCGAAGGCCTGGTACGAGGCATCATCATGCTTTACGTCCTCAACCTGGAAAACCTGAACCAATTGCTGCATAACCTCGAGGCACTCGAGGGCGTCGAGGAGGTGCGCCGCCTATGAACAATGACACACTCAACGCTTTCCAGCAACTCAGCGACATCCTCGACACGCTGCGCATAGAATGCCCTTGGGACAGGGTGCAGACAATGGAAAGCCTGCGCTATCTCACCATTGAGGAAACCTACGAACTCAGCGAAGCTATTCTCAAAACCCTTGCCACTGAGAGCAGAGAAGACTTACAACATGCCGACTCCGAACTGAAAAAAGAACTTGGGGACCTCTTCATGCACCTGCTCTTCTATTGCAAGATTGCAGAAGATGAGAAACGTTTTACCCTAGAAGACGTTCTCCGCGCCATCAGTCAGAAACTCATCGACCGGCACCCCTTCATCTATCGCAAAGAGGAATACGGTGGCGAAAGCTGGGAACAGCTCAAGATGCACGAAGGACGCAAATCCGTCCTCGAAGGCGTACCTGCCAGCCTGCCAACGCTGGTAAAAGCCATGCGCATCCAAGAAAAAGCCTCCGGAATAGGCTATCAACAATCCGACACCATCAACGGCCTTTCCGATGAGATGACCTCACAACAATTTGGAGACTATCTATTTAACCTAGTGAATTGGGCTCATCAGCACGGCATCAATGCAGACGATGCCCTCGCAGCAGCCAACCTTCGTTTCACCCAGAAAGTACAAGAATTCGAGAAATAAGATAATAGGGATTTTAAGTTAACGATAATTGGTCAGATAAGGCCAATAGCAAAGGTTCTGCATCTCCATAACCCAAACCCATTATCGTCATTCTTCCTCTTCCGGCTTCTTAAGAATAGTCTTGAAAAACTTCTTCCAAGCACTTCTATCAAACAAGCTGGAATCAGTAGTGGCCTGCCAAGTGAGCACGATGCCGATAGGTATAAAGACAAATGTCGCCATCCACATGCCGATGGGTCCCATTGCACTTTCGCGCACCGATTTCTCATAAATCATACCGATGACGTAATAGAGCACAAAGAATATCACCGAGGCCACAAGCGGCATACCAAGGCCACCTTTGCGTACAATGGATCCAAACGGCGCTCCAATCATGAAAAGCAGCAAACAAGCCACCGAAAGCGTGAATTTGCGCATCAATTCAATGTAATGGCGGTTAATATACTCTTTATCCGAACTGATGATGCTATTATAGGTGTTGACCGTGCTGCCAGCATTGAAAGCCGCATTGCGTGCCTGGCCGATAATCGAGCGCCTGGTTTCGGCATTGGTGTCTGCCAGCCATTGCTTCACATTAACATAGGCAATAGTGTCACGAGAGGTACTATCCAACATAATCTTCATGCCCGCATGCTCTGCCGATGAACCGGACAACAGGCCGACGACCGCGGCGCATTGAGAACAATACTTGGAGGTGTCCGCTACACGTGGAGCTTGTTTTGCTGCAAGCTGATATGCACGCATCGGCTCCAACATGGCGGAACGAAATTCGCCATATCGTAGTTTCAGATTCTGCTCCAAGCTAGTTACCGAAGAGTCGAGCTGGGTAACGTTGAGCATCTGATAGTGACCGCTGAAAAACTGGTCGTCCGACTTGCTAAAACCAAATGAGGATATGTCAAAGGTCATCACCTGCTTGTCAAATCCTATGCTGGTCAGTGGTCGCTTCTCGTAGTTCTCGCCATCGCAGGGCTGCGAATAGCTATAACCATTCTTGAGCGTGAAAATCAAATATTTGTCATCAGGAGTCGACTGCATATAACCCTCTTTGGCCACCACAATGTTTGTCCTATTGATACCCTGCGTGTGGTCATATATAATGATGTCGTGCATCGTGCGGCCATCGGGGTCCTTCGAGTTGACACGTATCACATAGCCGTCTATCTCGTCGTAGTACTCGCTCGGACGTATGCTCACTGCCGGCTTTTTGCGCTGTATGTCGTACAGCGTGGTCTTGTAGTTCCACATGGCCACAGGCAACACATTGTTAGCAAAATAGAAAGCCAATCCAGTCAACATCAACGACACAAACGCCATCGGCATCATCACGCGCCTAATGGAGATGCCGCCAGCCTTCATGGCCACAAGTTCATACTTCTCGCCAAAGTTGCCCATCGTCATGATGGAAGCAAACAGCACCGCGATAGGCAGCGCCATGGGGACAAAGGTAGCAGAAGCATAAAGCAACAACTCGGCGATGACGCCGAAATCGAGGCCCTTGCCGACAAGGTCATCTATATACTTCCACACGAACTGCATCAGCAGCACAAACACCGCAATGGCGAAGGTGAGCAGCAGCGGCCCGAGGAAGGATTTGAGTATGAGCTTGTCGACTTTCTTCATTTACCTAAACCATCCATTAAACAATCTAATCAAGTCGTTGCCATTGGCAACCACCAGTAGCAACAATAGCAACGCAAGGCCGATATTCTGTATCACATTCAACACCTTCTCGTTCACCTCCTTGCCTGTGATCATTTCCCACAACGTGATGACAATATGACCGCCATCGAGACCGGGTATAGGGATGATGTTCATGAAAGCTAAAATGACTGCCAACAAAGCCGTGAGCGTCCAGAAGCGGTACCAATCCCAAGTCTCTGGGAACATGCTGCCCATGGTAATGAAACCGCCAAGGCTCTTAGTTCCGCCTTTGGTGAAGAGCACCTTCATGCCCGAAACATAAGTGGTCAACGTCTCCCATCCGTAACTGATACCCTTTGGAATGGCCTGCCAAATAGTATAGTCGATGTGCTTAACGTCAAACAACTTGCTAAAATCATTTTCAGCGAAGATACCCAACTTGCCATCCTTGCCCAACAAGGCCGACACTTCGGTGTACTGACCTTTGCGATAGAGACCTACCACCACCGTATCGCTAGCATAGTCAGCCAACGTCGTGGTGAAATCCACGGCCGTAGGAGTAGGAACGCCGCATATGCTCACCAGACTGTCACCCGGCTGCATGCCGTAGAACTTGCCCGCCGAACCTGGGGCAAAATCCTTCACCACGAAAGGCCACCTAGCCGCCATGAGCTGTTTGGGATTCTCCGAAGCGATATTGGAGAGGAGTTCCTTGCTGATGTCGAAAGTCACGAGACTGTCGCCGCGCATCACCGTCACCTGTTTGGGATTGTCAAGCACCAAAGCCTGTGTCGCCTTGGCAAAATCGTATTGCTCCACGCCGTCGATGGCATAAATGATGTCGCCGTTCTGGAAGCCCTCGTCCAACAGCAGCTGGTGGTACTCATAGCCCAGCTTGGCATTGCGCAAGGGTAGTTCGTCACTGCCCCAATGCGAGAAGACGCCGGCATAAATAATCAAAGCCGAAACAAAGTTCACCAACACGCCGCCGGCAATGATGATCAAACGTTGCCAACGGGGTTTCGAACGGTATTCCCAAGGCTGGGGCTCGCTAGCCAAGTCGTCAGCACTCTTGGTTTCATCAATCATGCCTGCTATATCGCAATATCCGCCGAGGGGAAGCCAACCGAGGCCCCATAACGTGTTGTCCTGATCCTCTGGGGCGAGATTCTCCGTATTCCACGACTCAGGCGTCTCGCGGTTAAAAAACTTGAAATGCCATTTGCCTCCAAATTTTTTTGCCTTAAGGATAGAAAATTGTGGATTAAAGAACACATAAAAACGATTCACGCGGGTGTGAAACAACTTAGCAAAGAGAAGATGACCCAGTTCATGGGTCACGACTAGGAGCGTCAAGCTGACGATAAACATTAATGCTTTCATGCAGTTATAAGTCGTAAATGAGTACACAAAAAACATGCAAAGATACAAATATTTTCGCACATAACGACTTTTTATTACAAATATTGGAAGCGATGAGACTTTGAAGCTAACTCCTTTCGGCCATAGGCACAGTATCTATCGACTTGCCTGTCGCCAAACAAAAAAACAACTGCGGTTTTCTGGACGGCTAAAAGTGCCTCCGTGTCATCAATGCTAAATGGCAGAATCAACCTCAAAACCATCAATATTTGTCCAAAAAAACATCGATTTTTGAACCCAAATAGTCAAAAATCGCCCTCTGAAATGGGAAATTGAATGTCTGCATAGGGGGCATGAGAACTACTAATAGATTTAACTATCTAGCACACACCAAAATAAGCATCAAAATTCTCTCAAGTTCTCATATTCTCAAGTTCTCACGCTTAGTATTTAAAAACCACTCTAAAAAACACAATTAAAGTATAATATATATAAATATATAATTATTCACTTTTTCATTCTTATAGAGAAAATAAAAACACAAACGTGAGAACTTGAGAACTTTGAGAAAACCGCTTTCAATTAACTGATTTTAAACAGATAACAAATTCAAAACCATCTCACGAACTTCTCAAAGTTCTCACAATCAATTTCCAAAACCAAACAAAGAACATCCCCAAAAATCATAAACACATAATAATCAACTATTAATAAAAAAATAACCATGCTGCTGCCCATTTCATCTTTCCATCCTGTCATAGCTCTTTCAGCCAATCCTGTCAAGCTATTCAGTACAACCCCGCTCCTAGCTAACACTTTCTTCGTCCGTTGTTCGTTCCTAAAGCGAACCCAGAGCGAAGAAAAAGCGAACTACCGACGAGCAACCGACGACCCCAAAACGGCCAAAGTGGGACGAACGACAAAGGATAATGGGACGAATGATTTCAGTAAAGCCGTAATCCGAGACTCCGCAAGTCCCCCACTCGCGAGTAGGGCCGAGGACCCGAGGAGCATGTGCGAGTAAAAAAATAGGAAATCGTAATTGTTAAATTAGCAATGTATTGGAGGATGGATAAAAAAAATTTTGTGGTTTTAACATTTGTAAGAAAAAAAAGTCGTATCTTTGCAGTCGTGAAAATAGAACTTGCCATACAACTTTTCGAACAATATGCCAAAACCGAACGCCGCTTGGCCAATGGTACCGTGCGCTACTATATCGCCGTCCCAAAACAATTTTCGGAGTTTCTCTTTTCACAGCAAATCACCGACTTAGAGCAAATTACATCCCAAGAGGTGCGCCAATACCAGATGCTGTTGATGCAAAATGGAACAGCCCCCAGCACCGTGACAAAACAACTTGCCGCACTGCGCGCCTGGTTTAAGTTTTTGCGCCGCCAAAAGCTGTTAGGACGCGACATCATGGCTCCCATCGCCCCTCCCAAAGCTCCCAAAAGACTCCCCATCGCCTTCCGCGAGAATGAAGCTGAGAAAATCTATGCCGACATCTTTCCCAATACCTATGACGGCGAATTAGACAAACTGGTTTTACGCCTACTCTACGAGACGGGCATGCGCCGAACGGAACTGGCGTCGCTTACACTTGCCGACATCGACCTCTCCGGCCTCTGTATCAAGGTGCTGGGCAAGCGCAACAAGGAGCGCATCATTCCCATCGAACCTGAACTAGCAGCCCACATCGGCCGCTTCATCTCCATGCGCAACGACATGCTTGCCACGCTCGAAGAGCAACAAACACAGGATAAGGGACAACGGGCAACGAGCAACGAACGCCTTCTTGTAAACTCGCATGGCCGCCCCGTAAGCGACAACATGGTATACCGCATCGTCGAACGCTATATGTCCGTGTATTCCAATGCCGAACGCACCAGCCCCCACATCTTCCGACACACCTTTGCCACCCATATCCTCAACGAAGGTGCCAACATAGACGCCATCAAGGAGCTACTGGGTCACAGCAGCCTCAATGCGACGGAAATCTACACCCATGTGTCGCGCCAACATCTCAAAGAAACCTATCAACATGCCCATCCAAGGGCTCTTAAAAAATAAGGAGGTACTATGAACACAACCATCAATGCCGTAAAATTCAAGGCAGACCCCAAACTCGAAAAATTTGTCGCCGAAAAGGTGGCTAAACTGGACCGACTGATTGACAACGCCACTAAATGCGAAGTCATCTTAAAAGTCGACAAACCAGAGACCGACAACAACAAGATTGCCGAGTTGTCGCTCAACCTGCCAGGCCAAACGCTCTTCAACAGCAAACAGGCCAACACCTTCGAGGAAGCAGTCGCTGATTGCGTGGACTCCATGAAAGTCCAAATCGACAAATACAAAGAACGCTACAAATAGCCTTTACCTAAACCCCTTAAACAACTGGCGGGCCGCCCAAAGGGCGGCCCGCCAGTTTTATTTAGGCGCTATGCAGCTAAACAGCATCAGACCAGTCCCATCGATTGTTTGATGGATTCAATCTTTGCATCAAGGGCATTGTTGACCCGATCGAAGTCGGCACTATCGACCAGTTGGCCTTTCACGCCGAAATAGTATTTAATCTTAGGTTCCGTGCCGCTAGGACGCACGGTGACCTTATTGCCTTTGTCGGTAAAGAACTGCAGGACGTTGCTGGTGGGGAGGTCGAGATGCTCTTTGGCTCCGGTGAGGAGGTCGGTGCTCTCGTGCAGCTTGTAGTCCTTGATACAGACCACGCGCTCGCCGTCTATTTCGGCTGGAGGATTTTCGCGGTACTGGCGCATCATCTCTTGAATCTCTTCTGCACCACTTTTACCTTTGCGTACCACACTCAATAGTCCCTCTTTGTAGAATCCGTACTCGCGGTAGATATCCACAAGAATGTCATAGAAAGTCTTTCCTTGCTCGGCACCCCAGGCAGCTATCTCGGCAATCATGGAACATGCAGAGACGGCATCCTTGTCGCGCACGAAGTCGCCAATCATATATCCATAGCTCTCTTCGCCGCCACCGATGAAGGTCTCGATACCTTCGAGCTGACGAATCTTGTCGCCGATGAACTTGAAGCCAGTGAGCACGTCGTAGACCTTGACTCCGGCTCTCTTGGCAATGTCGGCAGGCAGTTCGCTGGTGACGATAGTCTTGATGATATATTCCTTGCCTTTGAGGCGGTCGGTGCCCTTAAGCTCGTGCATGAGGTAATAGATGAGCACCGAGAGGGTTTGGTTGCCGTTAAGCAGCATCCATTCGCCATCGGGACGACGGACAGCCACACCCACGCGGTCGGCATCGGGGTCGCTGGCGAAAACGATGTCGGCGTTGATCTTTCGTGCCAATTCCACAGCCATTTTCATGGCGGCATGCTCCTCGGGATTAGGACTCGGAGTGGTGGGGAAATTGCCATCGGGTGTGGCCTGTTCCTCTACAATGTTGACATTGGTAAAGCCCAACTTGGCCAACATGCGAGGAATCATGGTGATGCCAGTGCCATGCAACGGTGTATATACAATCTTGATATCATGATGCTTGCGGATAAGTTCCGGGTGGAGTGAGTTCTGTTCCACGCGGTTGAGGAAGACGCTGTCGACATCCTCGCCGACAAGCTGTATGTTCTCTTCTCCACCAGTCATGCGGACATCTTCGAGACGCTTGATTTTGAGAACTTCATCGATGACGTTGGTATCGTGCGGAGCCACGAGCTGACAGCCATCATCCCAATAGGCCTTATAGCCGTTGTATTCCTTGGGATTGTGACTAGCAGTGAGCATGACACCCGTCTGGCAACCGAGATGGCGCACTGCGAAGGAGAGTTCGGGCGTGGGGCGCAGAGCCTCGAAAAGAAACACTTTGAATCCGTTGGCTGCAAGCACATGCGCAGTAATTTCGGCAAACTCGCGACTATGATTGCGGCTATCATGGCTGATAGCAGCCTTGATCGGAGAGGCGTTGGGGAAACATTTTTTCACATAGTTGGCCAAACCTTGGGTAGCCATAGCCACCGTGTACTTGTTCATGCGGTTGGTGCCAACACCCATGATACCGCGGAGGCCGCCGGTGCCGAACTCTAAATTGCGGTAGAAGCTTTCGTTGAGTTCGTTGGGATTTGCTGCCATCTCTCGGATGGCCTGCTTGGTTTCTTCGTCATAAGAGCCTTCGAGCCAGGTAGCGATGTTTGCCTTAGCCGAGGCGTCGATATTCAGTTGGTTGATATCTATCATAATATTTTGTTTGACAAATTAAAGATTCAAATGATAAAAGAATGGAGAAATTAAAGTAAAGGTGGGTTAATAAACATTGTACAACTAATTCTCTTGAGAAGGTTCATCATCAGGGCTATCTTCAACCGGTCCTTCTCCGGCAGGGGATTGGGAGGACCATGAGCCATCGAAAATACCTAACTGCTTAAAGAGGAAGAAATAGTAGGCAATAAACAAGACACCTATCATGATGTCACCGATGCTGACAAACGAGCGATCAAGAAATAGCAACGGCATCAACATGAGCATCAACTTAGCTAAGGTGTAACAGTGGAAACCATTCTTGCGCAAACGCCACATAAGCACTAAGCCAGCCACCGAGGCGATGTCCAATACTGCCAAGAGGACGAAGTACCATTGCGGCAAACTGAGCATGCGTTCAATCATGATGCCCCATTCGTCGGGGAACTGTTGAGGATTATTGGCATAGAACTCGTTCATCGTAGGCAGCATCAAGGAGAGCATCAGCTCGCTGAGCAAATATAGACCAGTGTTGATGAAGCTGAGTACCAGCATCACATGCAGTGTCCTTAGGTTAGCATCTTTACGTTCGATATTCATGATATAATGTTGATGAAACTAAGAGGTTTTAGAGCCATAGGGCCAGGTGATTCAGGTCTAGGAGGAATAGCTTTCCATAATCGAAAAACTAGCCGTTGTTAAAGATAGGAGGCCATCTGACGCTGGAGTTTACAAGCTTCTTCGGCGGCACGTTCGGCAAAGTCCGTGCCGTTGGAGGCATAGATGATGCCACGAGAAGAGTTGACGAGCAAGCCGCAGTCGCGGTTAAGGCCATGCTTGCAGACTTCTTCGAGGCTGCCGCCCTGAGCACCCACACCGGGGACTAGCAGGAAACTGTCTGGTACAATGGCGCGAACTTGGGAAAGCATGTCGGCCTTGGTGGCTCCCACCACGTACATCATGTTGTCTGGACTGCCCCACTGCAGAGAAGTCTCTAGAACCTGCTCAAAAAGTTTCTTCTCGCCATTGACAGGCAGAAACTGGAAGTCGAAGGCGCCCTTGTTGGAGGTCAAAGCCAGAAGGATGACCCACTTGCCCTCGTAGACAGTGAAAGGTTGCACTGAATCAGCACCCATGTAAGGTGCGATGGTTAGAGCATCGAAGTCAAAGTCACCCTCGGGGTCGAGGAAAGCCTTGGCGTACTGCTGGGAAGTGTTGCCGATATCGCCACGCTTGGCGTCAGCAATGGCGAAAGCGGGCTTATCGAGCCCACGCAAGTAGTCCATAGTCTTCTGTAACTGCACCAATCCAGCGATGCCCATGGCCTCGTAGAAAGCCAAATTAGGCTTATAGGCCACGGCATAGTCGATGGTAGCATCGATGATAGCCTTGTTGAAAAGAAACACCCCGTCAGGGTTGTGGCGCAGATGCTCGGGCATCTTGTTGCGGTCGGCGTCCAGACCCACGCAGAGAAACGAGCGGCGCTGGGCGATTAAATCTACCAATTGTTTATGGTTCATTTCTTCACAAAATTTTTAAGGAGAGAAACTAACATATCAAGTCCAGGAATGTCCATCTTGTCGACTCTGTCAAGGGCCGAAGACAGTTCATTGGAGTCGAATCCGTTGGCAATGTTCATCAGCTGACTGGCATTTTGGGGCTTCTCCTTTGAGAGTTTTTTCAAGAAGTTGAGCACCAAAGCCACCTTTGAATCAGTAGCGGCTTTGCCTTCAAGGTTCTTAAGAATGGGTGCAAAGTCTATGGCACCAATTTTACCCACCAGAGGGTCAAGCATCTTGGGATCAAGGTTGCCCACAACATTTTTTATCGCATCAAAAATACCCATATTTATTCAATTTAATTAATAATTTAGAACATGTCATAAAACATTCCCCCATCACACCGTAACTTTGTGGAATTTTTCGGTGAGTTGCTGAGAGGTGATATTGCCAAGGAGGTCGTCGCTAACAATCTTACCATGGTTAATGATGATGGCGCGGGAGCACATGGCCTCAACTTCCTGCATGATGTGAGTGGAAAGCAGCACCACCTTATCACGTCCGGCATTTTTGATCACAGTGCGTATCTCTTCAAGCTGATTGGGGTCCAAACCGGTGGTAGGTTCATCCAATATCAGTACCTTAGGCTCATGGATAAGGGCCTGTGCCAATCCCACACGCTGACGATAGCCTTTGGAGAGCTGGCCGATGCGCTTGTTGCTCTCCGGAGTAAGGCCCACGAGGCGAATCATCTCCTCGACACGATCGCTCACATCCTTGAGACCGTACACTCCAGCGGCAAAACGCAGAAATTCTCGAACATACATATCCAAATACAGCGGGTTATGCTCAGGAAGGTAACCAATCTGACGGCGCACCTGGAGAGGTTCATCGTAGATGCTATGGCCACACACAAAGGCTTCTCCTTCGGTAGGCGGGATGTAGCAAGTGAGGATCTTCATGAGAGTAGACTTGCCAGCGCCATTAGGGCCCAGCAAACCTACCACCTCACCTTCTTGCACCTTGAAGCTGACTTCGTCAAGAGCACGCTGACCATCGTAAATTTTTGTTATATTCTGTACTTCGATCATGTTTTTTGAAATTTGAAGGGTAAAGAGTAGGAGATATAAAGAGTAGGGTATTGGGTAGTTATATTCAATAATTATTTATTGCTAAGTTCTTTTGCCTGTTGCATGGTGATACGTTCGCCAGCATAAAATGCCACCACAAAGGCATCACTGAATCCTTTTTCGCGCACATTCTTCTGCATGGCCACCGCATCGCTAAGCTTAGCAAAACTACCTATGGTGTAGCAATAAATGTTTCGCTGCCTATAATATTCGTAGTCGGTGATTCCACGGAACTCGCGGGCACCCGCTTTCAGTACTCTGTCGCAAGTCATGAATTGCACCTTGTACACCACACTCTCGTTAGCAGGATTCTCTGGTGAAGCTACAGCAGGCTTCTCAACCACAGGACTCTCAGTAACAGTGAGGGGAGCAGATGGCTTACTCTCAGTCTTTGCAGGCTTCTCCAAAACTGGGGCAGCAGGCTTAGCTGAAACTGGAGCAGCGGGGCTCTCAACAGCTACAGCAGGTTTGGGGTCATTCTTGCGACGCAATCCTTTGGCAAGTGGTTCTTCAGTCTCTTCTTTCGTCAGAGCGACAGTAGCTGGCTTGCTAATTGGTTCCGAAACTACAGAAGAATCTGGCTTAGGCTCTTCCATCGGCAACGGAGGTTCAACCCCTGTGGCAGCTGTAGAGGGTATCATGGTTGACGGCAAGGTCACCTCATTGTCACTATTCTTTTGCGAGGAAGCATTCAATTCGGCATAAGTCTTTTCCTGTCTTCCTTCCTTAGATTTTTTGTCGGCACTCAAATCGGGGACTTGACTGTCAGCGCTCTTTTGTTTCTTCTCCTTATAGCCTTTTAGGCCTGTGTACACCAAATTAGTAGGAACCTTTACACCTTCGGAGGCGCTCTTGTATGCGACAAAAGCCTTGAAAATACTTGACACGATGGTCGCTTGGCCTTCGTCCGACATCATATATTGTTCCTCCTCGGCATTGCTGATAAAGCCCACCTCCGTCAATACCGACGGCATAGAGGTCTGGTAAAGAACAAAGAACTCGGCCTGTTTAACCCCACGATCAACTGTATTGATAGCACGGCGGTATTCCTTCTGCATCAAATCAGCAAAGTCCAAACTCTTGTCAATATAGGCATTCTGGAACATCGAAAACATGACATAGCTCTCAGGCGAATTGGGGTCGAAGCCCTGATAATCGCTATTGTCCTTATAGTTATCTTCCAACAATATGTCGGCATTCTCTTTCTTAGCCACCTCCATGTTAGCTTTGGTCTTGGAAAGTCCCATCACATAGGTCTCAACGCCCGTAGGTACGCTGCTCGGGCATGAGTTGCAATGAATAGAGATGAATAGGTCTGCCTTAGCCTTATTAGCCACACGGGCACGGTTCGCCAAAGTGATATCAACGTCCGAGGTACGGGTATACACAACCGTCACATCAGAATAGTTGTCCTTGATCAGCTGCCCAAGTTTCAGCGCCATCGACAGCGTCAAGTCCTTCTCTTGGCTTTTTTTGCCTACGGCACCCGGCTTTGCGCCGCCATGGCCCGCATCAATCACCACAGTTTTCACCTGCGTGACCGTTTTTTTCTGCGAAAAAACCATCCCATTAACACAAACCAACGCCACAAAAATGGCAAATAATCGTTTCATTTTCAATTCTGTATTTTTTATTTTTCAAAAATGCGCAAAAAGTTGGTATCTTTGCAAATTAAAATGCAAAGATACGAGTAAATTCGCAAAGTGAGAAAAAAAATGTGGAAAATTTTGAACATCTGTTTGTTAGTCTGTTTCCTCGGGCTAACAGATGCTGCTTTTTCACAAGTCGACAGCACCCATATCTCACCCCAAAAAACGCGTTTTTCACGTTCCAATACCCCTATTTTACACCAGCCCGACAGTCTAACTATTAAAAAAAATACCACTTCCCAAGACTCCACCGCTGTCCACCACTACGCGAATGCATCTCTTGACTCCAACCACCGCCATAGAACAATTGCGGACACCGTCCACAAAGACACCTCCAACCACGTGATGCCACTCTCTCCAAACGCCATCACCCAGATAGTCCACTACACTGCCTCCGATAGTATCGCCTTCGACATCAATAAGCGTAAGGCCCAACTCTACACCAAAGGCCATATTGAATACGACGGCATGGAACTCAAGGCCGACCACATCCGCGTCGACTTTGATGAGCAGACCCTTATAGCCACCCCCGTGCTTGACTCAGCCGGCAAACCCTCTGGGCGTCCCTACTTCAAAGAAGGAAACTCAGAATACATGGCCGAAGCCATCACCTTTAACTATTATTCCAAGAAAGGCATCATCACCAGTGTCGTCACTGCCGAAGGCGACGGATTCCTCCACGGCACACGCGTGAAAAAAATCAACGACTCAGTCATGTACCTCTCCAGTGGCCAATACACTACCTGCAACTACGCCCATCCCCACTTCGCCATCAACTTCTCCCATTCTAAACTCATCGCCAACAATAAAATATTCACCGGCCCCGCCTATGTCAGCATCGAAGACGTCCCCACCCCTCTCATCCTCCCCTTTGCATTCTTCCCCATGAATCACAAGGAACAGGCCTCTGGCATCATTATGCCCAGCTACGGATGGATGGACAATCGTGGCTACTACCTCAAAGACGGCGGCTACTATTTTGCCCTCAACGACAACATGGACCTAACCTTGATGGGCGAACTCTACACCAATCTCAGCTGGGCAGCCGAAGCCAAAAGCAACTATTACGTCCGATATAAATTTAAAGGCGATGTAGACCTCCGTTACGGCGTCACCAAGGAAGGCATCCGCGGCGATAGTGCCACCTTCCAAAAATTCAGCGACTTCAAACTCGCTTGGAAACACGAGCAAGATGCCAAGGCCAACCCCCGTAGCCGATTCTCGGCCAACGTCAACCTCCAAAGCCGCAACTACAACAAAAACACCACTAACCGCAACGATTATTTCAATAGCACCACCACCTCCAGCATCTCATACTCCGCCCAACTCGGCAGTTCACTCAACCTCTCTGCATCCCTCAATGAGTCCTATAATGTCCAAACCGGCCTCATCAACCTCAAACTCCCTACCATCTCCCTATCCTCCACCACCTTCTACCCACTGCGCCGCAAAGAAGCCAATGGTTCCTATCGTTGGTACGAGAACATCTCTCTCTCCTATAGTCTCTCTGCAGATAACAACATCACCTCCCAAGACTCAGATCTTCTCAAGCTTTCCACCCTCAGCAAGATGCAATACGGCGTCCAGCACAGCGTACCGATCAGCCTTTCACAAAAAGTACTCCGCTTCTTCAATTGGACCAACTCAGTCAGCTACAACGAACGATGGCACTGGACCACCATCCACAAAAGCTATGATTCCCTTACTGATGAGACCCACATTGACACCGTTCGCGGATTCCGTGCCAACCGCGAGGTCAGCTTCACATCAAGCCTCTCCACTCGCATTTACGGCATGTTCAATTTCAAGTATGGTCCCATCAAGGCCTTGCGCCACGTTATCAACCCCTCCGTATCCTTCAGCTACCACCCCGACTTTGGCAATCCACAGCTCGGCTGGTGGCAGTCCTACACCGACAATACGGGCTACGTTCATCGTTACTCTATCTTTGAGCAAAGCCTATACGGCGGTCCTTCCGACGGGCGCTCGGGGCGCGTCAACTTCAACATCGGCAACAACCTTGAGATGAAAGTCGCTAGTGCCAAAGACACCATTACTGGAACCAAGAAGGTAGTCCTCCTAGAAAGCCTCAACCTCTCCACCTCCTACGATCTTGCCAAAGACTCCCTCCAGTGGTCCGACATTGCCCTAACTGGCCGCACCACCCTCTTCAAAAACACCGTTCTCAACTACTCTGGATCTTTCACCCCCTACTACGTCGATCAACAAGGCCGCAAGCACAACCAATACGTCTGGGAAATGCAGGACAAATTCATCATCAAGAATAATTCCACCTGGAGTACCCAACTTTCCTTTAGTCTCAACAACAAAACCTTCCAAAAAGATGCTGGCAGCAAGCCTGGCGATAAACCCACAGGCCAGACCCTTGTCTCGCCCGCCATGCTTTCCCCATACAACTACAATCCCGCACTGCTCATGGGTACCTACGCTGACTTCTCAATGCCTTGGAACCTCTCCTTCAACTACACTCTTAGCTACGTCAGCACTTATGTTGCAGCCCAATTCAACTACAAGAGCGAAGTCATTCAAACCCTAGGCATCTCTGGCAACGTTGAACTCACCCACAACTGGAAGATAGCCGTCTCTACTGGCTATGACTTCGTCAACAAAGGTATCTCATACACCTCTGTTGACATCTACCGCGATCTCCACTGTTGGGAAATGCGTTTCAACTGGGTTCCTTTCGGCTACTACAAAAGTTGGAACTTCATCATTAACATAAAGGCTGCCAGCCTCAAGGATGTCAAATACCAAAAGCAAGAAACCTATCAAAGCAAGCGCGGCTACTATTCATATTGATGGGTTAGCAATTAGCGAAATCTTCAAATCTTCAAACCTCAATTTCCATGTCCGAAAAACTCTATTACACCATTGGCGAAGTCTCGCAGATGTTTGGCATCAATCCATCCGTACTTCGTTTTTGGGAGAAAGAATTCCCCCAGCTCAACCCTCATAAGAACGCCAAAGGCAACCGTCTCTATACCTCCGACGAAATTGAGCTCATCCGTCGCATTCACCACCTTACCCGCGAATGCGGATACACCCTTGAAGGCGTCCGCGAACAACTTCGCACCCCAAACCAACTCGACGAAAAAATGCAACTCATAGAGACCCTCACCGCTACCCGCAACTTTCTCCAAGCTCTTAAGGAGAATCTGTAAGGAATTAAGATTTAAGAATTGGAGGAAGCCTGAATTTTGGGTTTCGCTGTCCCTTGACATGCCCTCTTCGGCAACACAGCACTGACAGATTAGGGGGGATAATAGACATTTCGGGCAACTTTTTGTACATTTGAGATTCGTGCCTTGCCAACATGCACGAAAAAGGATGTAATTTTGCAATCAGTTTTTAACGGACAAACTGACTATGCATTACTCCAAAATAATCATTGCCGCATTGCTGCTGACAGCCTCGATAGTCCAGGCTCAAACCACCATGACCCTCAACGATTGCCGCCAGCATGCTCTCAAGGCCAACCACGACATCCGCATGGCCGAAGAGAACGCCGCATTGGCAGATGACTTGAAACAGGTCGCCCTAAGCCAATTCTTCCCCCGAGTCACTGCCAACGGCACCTACCTCTGGAACGGCCGCAACGCGCATCTGCTCAGCGACGAGCAGATGACCAACCTCAAAGATTTCAAGCTGGTGGACCTCTCCACTCTCACCGACATCCTTGGGACTATCGCCCAAACCAACCCCCAGCTGGCCATGCAGCTGATGCAGTCCCTCGCGCAGATTGGTTCCAACGACTTCCTACTCAACCCAGGGCAACGTATAGCCGATGCCCTCGACATGGATTTCACCAACATCTATGCCGGCTCGCTGACTGTCACCCAGCCCATCTACCTCGGCGGCAAGATACGCGCTGCCTATCAGGCAGCACGCCTCTATGACGACATGTCGCACCTCCAATACGAACAGGAAATTGAAAACCAACTCATCGCCGTCGACGAAGCCTTCTGGCAGGTGGTGTCGCTCCAGCACAAGCAGCAACTGGCACAGCAATACTGCGACCTCGTGCGCAAGCTCAGCCGCGATGTGGAGGCCATGGCTGAGACTGGTGTCGCCACCTTGGCCGACAAAACTCGCGTGCAGGTGAAACTCAACGAGGCCGAGATGACCCTCGCCAAAGCCACCAACGGGCTCGAACTAAGCCGCATACTCCTCAACCAAATGTGCGGACTTCCCCTCAACCAAGAATACCTTTTATTAGAAGACACCGCATTGCTACAACGCCAGCCTTTCGACAGCATCGACATGGGGCAAGTGCTTCAAAACCGCTCCGAACTTAAGATGCTCCGTCTCGGCGAAGGCATCGCCGACGCCGGCGTCAAACTCGCCGCCTCCGCCCTGCTGCCCAACATCGCAGCCACTGGCGGCTACGTGGTCAGCAACCCCAACTTCTACAACGGCTACGACAAGTCCTTCGGCGGCTCGCCCATGATAGGAGTCGTCGTCAACCTGCCTATCTGCCACCCCGACGCCATCTTCGCCACCAAGGCCGCCAAGCACAAGCGCAACATGTTGCGCCTCCAGCGCGAACAGGCCGAAGAGAAAGTGGAGCTGCAAGTCACCAAGCTCAACTACGAACTGGAGGTGGCCAATCGCAAATACATCCAGGCGCAGACCGCCTTGCGCAACGCCGAGGACAACCTCCGCAACGCCAACGAGAGCTTTGCCGAAGGCACTATCAGCTCCAGCGACCTCATGCAGGCACAGACCGCCTGGATGTCGGCGCAGAGCCAGCTCATCGACGCTGAGATAGAGATACGCATCGACTATACCTGCCTCTTGCAGGCTATGGGAATCAACAACTACCAAAAATAACCACCGCTATGGAAAAGAGCAATAAATCATTACTGTTGGGCATCGGCGTCATCATCGCCATCGTCATCTTGGTCGGCCTCATTGGCATCTATGCCCTCAAACCCGAAAAAGAACTCATCATGGGCGAAGTCTGTGCCTCCGAATACCGCGTTTCCAACAAAGTGCCGGGTCGCCTCGACTCCATCTATGTCTCCGAAGGCCAGCAGGTCAAGGCTGGCGATACCCTGGCCCACATCAACAGCCCCGAAGTGGATGCCAAGATGGAACAGGCACAAGCAGCCCGCGCCGCAGCGCAGGCCCAAAGCAACAAAGCCTCCGGTGGAGCCCGCAAGCAACAAGTGGCCTCGGCCTACGAGATGTGGCAGAAAGCACAGACCGGCGTCGAGATAGCCAAAAAATCCTTCGACCGCGTACAAGCGCTATACGACAAGCATGTAGTCTCTGCCCAGAAACGCGATGAGGCCGAAGCCCAATACAAGGCTGCACAAGCCACCGCCAATGCCGCCAAGATGCAATACGAGATGGCACAAGAAGGTGCCCAAAACGAGGACATCCAAGCCGCACAGGCACTTGTGAGCCAAGCCAACGGCGCCGTCAGCGAGGTAGCCTCCTACGTCAGTGACCGCTACCTCCGCGCCCCCTGCGACGGCGAAGTGACCGAGATATACCCCATGCGCAGCGAACTTATCGGGACAGGCTCGCCCGTGATGTCGGTGCTCGACATGCGCGACGTCTGGTTTGAGTTCTCCGTACGCGAAGACCTCCTTCAAGGACTCAGCGTAGGCTCCGAGGTACAGGTGCGCATCCCCGCCCTCGGCGACCAGGCCTATCCCGCCTCCGTCACCTTCATGAAAGCCATGGCCAGCTACGCCACCTGGCGTTCCACCAAGACCAACGGCCAATACGATGTCAAGAGTTTCGACATCAAGGTCGTCCCCACCGCCCCCATCGAAGGCCTGCGTCCCGGCATGACGGCCATCATCGTCGACGATTGAGGCTCACGCCGCTTGCAATGCCTTATTAACAACATCTTGCCATGAACTTACAATCATCTCTTTATAGGGAACTGGCACGCATACGCCGCCGCCCGCGCTACCTGATACTACTGACGCTGGGACTGGTGTTCAGCTACATCTTCTTCCTCACACTGATGGCCGAAGGGCAGCCCCAAGGGCTGCCCATAGCCATCGTCGACAACGACGGTAGCTACTTCTCCCGCCGCCTGGCGCACGAACTCAACGCCACCCCCGGCGTCACCGTCGCCAAGGTTTTCGACAACCATGCCCAAGCCCGCGAAGCCATGCAGAAAGGCCAGATATTCGCCTTCCTCGAGATACCCGAAGGCACCTACTGCCAAGTGCTCGACTTCAAGGCACCCCGCCTGGCGGTCTACTCCAACAACGCCTACATGCTCGCCGGCACGCTCAGCTACAAGTCGCTCAGCACCATCAGCAAGCTGGCTGCCGCTGCCGTGCAGCGCGAGGTGCTCCGCAAGAAAGGCGTCGACGAGCAGCTCATCATGGGTACCATCCAACCCATCGAAATCGACGCCCACTGCATCAGCAACCCCACCGCCGATTACCGCCCCTACGTCCTCCCCACCCTCCTGCAAGGCATCCTAGGCGTCATGGTGCTGTTGCTCACCGTCTACGAAATACGCCGCGAACGCCGCGACGGCACCGAGAAAGAATGGCTCGCCGCTGCTGGCGGCAACATGCTCGCCGCCATCGCTGGCAAGCTTCTCCCCTACACCGCCTACTTCCTCCTCCTCGGCACCCTGGGCAACATCGTCATGTTCGGCTTCGGCCACTACACGCTGCTCGGCAGCTTCGCCATGCTCACCGTCGCCCTGCTGCTCTACATCCTGGCCCAACAGCTCATGGGACTGCTCCTCGCAGGCCTCGTGCCCGAGATGCACCTCTCCATCTGCGTCGCCGCCATCTACGGCATGTTGGCCTTCACCATGAGCGGATTTTCCTACCCCGTGCCCAGCATGCCCCCATTCATCCAAGGCTTCAGCATCCTCTTCCCGTTGCGGCAGTACTACCTCGCATATGTCGACATCGCCCTCTACGGCTGCGGCATCGGCTACTACTGGCCCCGCCTCGCCATCCTCTTAGCCTACTGCGCCATCGGCCTAATCGGCGGATTCCTTCTCAATAAAGAGTACCGCACCGACTCCCAGCCAGAGTCCCTGCCCGAATTCCCCTCGCCCCAAATCAACGGTCGCAATCACCGCGACACGCCGCTTAACAAGTTCTTCGACATGCTCAAGAACGTCTGGGATGTCATGCTCTTCGAGATGCGCAGCATCTTCACCGACCTCGGCGTCATGATGCTCTTCTTCATCGCCTCGCTGCTCTACCCCCTGCTCTTCGCCGCCATCTACAAGAACGAGACAGTCTCCAACGTTCCCGTAGCCATCGTCGACGAGTCCTCCAGCCAGGAGAGCCGCCGCATGACGCGCAAGCTCGATGCCACTCCCGAGCTGGTGGCCGCCTACCGCTGCTGCACCATGGCCGAAGCCGAGCGGCTGATGAAAAGCCACGCCGTGCGCGGCGTGGTCTACTTCCCGCGCGACTATGCCGAACGGCTTGCCAAGGGCGAGACTGCCCGCATAGGGCTCTTCTGCGACATGAGCAGCTTCCTCTTCTACCGCACCGTCAACTCCGCCGCCCAGATGGTCATGCTCGACGAGATGAGGGAGATAAAGCTCTGCCACTACCACGAAGCCGGCCTCACCGGCGAAGCCGCCGAAGACCAGCTCACCCCCGTGCGCTACGACGACGTCAAGCTCTTCTCCCCTGCGGGCGGCTTCGAGAGCTTCCTCGTCCCCGCCCTGCTGGTGCTGGTGGTCTTCCAGACCTTCTTCCTCGGTATCTGCATCCTCATGGGCACCGCCAACGAACGCCGCCGTCGGGGCTGCTGCACCGAGAAAGGCGTCCACCGTGTCGTCATCGGCCGCACCCTCACCTACCTCCTACTCTACATCCCCGTCTGCGCCATCGACCTCGTGCTGCTGCCGCGGCTCTTCGGGCTTCCCTGCGTCGGCCGCCTCGGCGACATTGTCCTCTTCCTCCTCCCCTTCCTGCTCTCCTCCATTGCCTTCTTCTTCACCATCGCCACCGTCGTCCGCGAACGCGACACCGGCATCCTCGTCTTCATCTTCTTCAGCCTCGTGCTCATGTTCTCCTCCGGCATCGTTTGGCCCACTTGCAACATGCCCGACATCTGGCGCTGGATGAGCTACCTCTTCCCCTCCACCCACGGCATGGAAGGCTTCGTACGCATCAATTCCATGGGTGCCCGCCTCGGCCAGGTGCGCTTCGAATACCAGATGCTCTGGATCGAGGCCATGGTCTATTTCCTCACCGCCTGCGCCGCCGAACGTTGGCGCCAGAAAAAATATGACGGCACCCTGCACAATAATTCTACTCCTCTAACGTTCTTCAGATAACAAAACATCATGTCGCCCTTGGCTCTGAACCTGAAACATATCCGCATCTCGCACCCCTTCACCACCAGCAATGCCCTTTGGCTCTCCGTGGTGGGATGCATCGTCTTCACCGGACTCCTCCTGCTGGGCAACATCTACAACGACGACCACATCCTCAGCTCCCGCCTCCACGTCGTGTGGCAAGTGGTGCTCAACCTCATCCTCCTCTGGGTGCTCTTCGTCTTCAACTTCAGCATCATGAAGCGCGACTGGGCCCGCCGCAAGGCCCTCCTCGCCGCCGGTTTCGGCACCTTCGGCATCACCCTGGGCTGCACCTGTGCCGCGCAAGCCATCCGCATCTGGATATATCACGAGACCCTCGACAACGGCTTCCTCTGGTTCGACATCGCCAAAGACCTCGTCCTCGCCGCCACCGCCTTCCTCATCTCGGTGCTGCTCTCCAACGTCACCCGCCGCCAGCAGATAGAAATCGAAAACGAGCACCTCCGCGCCGAGAACCTCCTCATCCGCTACCAGTCGCTCGAAAACCAAGTCGACCCCCACTTCCTCTTCAACTCCCTCAACACCCTCGACGGCCTCATCGGGCTCGAAGACGACAAAGCCCACCAATACCTCCACCAGCTCGCCGCCTCCTACCGCTACATCATGCGGCAGACCAAGCACGTTACCCTCAGCGAAGAGCTGGAATTCGCGCAATCCTACATCAACATGATGGCCATCCGCTACGGCGGCAACCTCCAAATATCCCAGCATATCGACCCCCGCTGCCTCGACATGGCCATCGTCCCCATCAGCCTCCAGTTGCTCATCGAGAACGCCATCAAGCACAACGTCGTTTCCGACCACCACCCCCTCGCCATCAGTATCGCCACGCAGGACGACACCGTCGTCGTGAGCAACACCCTCCAGCCCAAGAGCGGACCCACGCAGGGCGACGGCATCGGCCTCGACAACCTCAACCAGCGCTGCCAGCTGCTCTTCCAACGCAACATCGATATTCGGCAATCCGACACCCAGTTTGCCGTCGCCATACCACTCATACCGCAATGAAAAAGGTAGTCATCATAGAAGACGAAGTCGTAGCTGCCAACAACCTCCAGCGGCAGCTCCTCGCCATCGACCCCGCCATCGAGGTCCTCGCCACCCTCCAAACCATCGAGGACAGCGTCGACTATTTCCTCCACCACGACACCCCCGACCTCGTCTTCATGGACATCCACCTCGCCGACGGCTCCGCCTTTGCCATCTTCGACCAGGTAGAGTTGCTCTGCCCCATCATCTTCACCACTGCCTACGATCAATACGCCCTCGAAGCCTTCAAGGTCAACAGCATCGACTACCTCCTCAAACCCATCGGCACGGACAGCCTCCGCCGCGCCCTCGACAAATTCCAAAACCTCACCGGCACCAACGACCACCAGCCCGAGCAGCTCCAGCAACTCATCGCCCTCCTCCAGCAGCAGAGCCGCCACTACAAGCGCTACATTCTCATTCCCTCGGGCGAACGCCTCGTACCCTTCCCCGTCAATCAGATAGCCTTCGTCTACCTCGGCAACACCGCCGCCTACATCTACGACTACGAAGGCCACCCCATGGCCTACAGCAAGCCACTCGATGCCATCGTCGAGGAACTCGACCCACAACTCTTCTTCCGTGCCAACCGCCAATATATCGTTGCCCACCATGCCGTCCGAGAACTCATCCTTTGGCCCATAGGAAAACTCAAACTACACCTCACCGTCGATACCCCAGAGCCCATTATCATCAGCCGCGCCCGCGCTGCCGAATTCAAAGGCTGGTATACGCAATAGACAAAAAAAATTCATTCTCATCAAAACCTTGAGAGTGTGATACGAAAAGAACTATGATCTATTGACAAAAGAATAATGACAAAAACTCATAGATAGAGACCGCCCCGCAGCACATTGTGCTGCGGGGCGGTCTCTCATAAGCAGAATCCTAATTATAGAACCTGTCTTTAATATAATTGCTGTCCGCTGAAACATAAAACATGGCAATATCCATATCCGTAATGACCGTAAATCGGCGTTGCATATGTTTTTTTCAAAAAACAAGCTCCTATATTTCAAACAAGGTCAGTTCCAGTGGTGATTATCTTGCTCGATTACCAGTTTGACCCAGTCCTTCTCTGCTTCATCGAGAAATGCATATAGAGTCACATAGTACATCAACATGATCTGATAATGGTAGCCTAGCCAAAGAAACTCCATGGCCAACGTTTCCGTTTATGCAGCACCAAGAGGAGCAAATTGGCGATGATGGTTACCCATATTTGGATCTTTATCGCGTTTGCGCTCTCGCCATAGAAGTACCTGAGAAAGAAATTCTGCTTCAGTAGTTTGAAAAACAGCTCAATTTCCCATTTCTTCCGATAGATTTCAACAATCTCCGCGGGGTCCGAATCCATGTCCTCAGTGATTAGGCTTTTGTCTTCTTGATATCCACGTATATGATTATGCGCGTATTGTGCACGATGCCATCCCCATCCCTAACATTCTTCGTAAAGGCAACGCGCTATACCCTATTCTTCATCAGTCCTCCAAAAGCTATCATCATGAAGTCTTACTCTATTGCATAGGTCAGATTCTTCTTCATCATGGTCACATAGATGGCGCCTCGCGGGGTGAACACCTCAAACTTTGCGTAGTCTTTGTACACCCTGTTGAGGGCGATTATGTTCCCTTTGGAATAATTGGATGGAACGAGTATGAAACTGTCGTGTGACCACAGCGGTGAACCTAACGTCTGACGGCACACCCTCGTTGGCATACATGTTGGAGTACACCTTGACGCCGTCCTTCTTCTTTCCTGTCTTCGGGTGCCGTCCACTCCATCCAAGAGGATGTGGGAGAAGAGGCATTTCGTGAACGAATCTATGATCTGCCGACAATTGAACCTTCAGGGGGTACCTCTTTTCATGCTTTCCGAGGAAAGCTAGTCCCCATATGTGGCATAGAGGTCTCTAAATATGGACTCGAATACTGACTCCGACCATCTGACATCGGCATCGGTCAGGGTGCTCCGCCTCGGAATAATCCTCACACCGAGTTGGGCATACTTTCGAACCTCGGAAAATATGGAATCAATAATTCCCCTCAACGAGTCGAATCTCTTGATGACGACGTAGAACATGACTACTAGATACAACTAGGCATCGAAATGCTTCACGTACTTATCTCCACCTTTTTTACGGCTGAATTCGAGAATCTTCTGCTTGTTAACAAAATTATTAGCTGGCCGTATGCCGATTGTCCGAAAAAATGTGCACCTTTGCACATCGTTACTAGGATATTTCGAAACTGCAAAAGTAACTGAAAAGGCTGAATCATGCAAATTAAGATTCAGCCTTTCATTTTTTTAACCTATCCATTTTTTGCAGACATCAATATAATATTTCTCATGACATTCTAAGTTAGCAAAAGAAATTACGCAGTGCGCTGCTCTTTAATAAAATGGCAAAATATAAAAAAATACTTTTATCAAGCAGAGAACGATTCGTATGATTCAATAATATCGCATTTAAAAAAGGAAGTCGATACCAGAATAAAACCATGTTTGAGTTACTTTTGGAGAAGAATTCTCTTTACAGTCATATTGCCGTATAAGGAGCATATAAATAGTGAAAAAAAGTTCCGGTGCTCAGATGAGCGCCGGAACTTTGGAGTAAAAAGTAATCAATAAGGTTCAGTTCAGCTATTTCAATCGTTGGAGTTTGAGGACTCGCCATCGTCTTCTCCAAGTTCTTCGCCATAACCATAACCATAGCCATAACCATAGCCATAACCATAGCCATAACCATAGCCATAACCATAGCCATAATGACGACCATAGACGGACTGTTTGGCATAAATAACATCGTTAAGAATAACGCACATACTGGGATAGACATTCTCCTTATAGAGACGCTCAACGTCAAGCAGCATGCGCTTATCAAACTTACGGGCACGGATGAGGAAACAAGTATGGTCGGCTACCCGCTTGATGATGTCGGTATCGACGAGTCCAATAGGCGCAGCATCAAGTAGGATGTAGTCATATTCACCGCGGAGCTGATCAATGAGATGGGTAAGATTGGGCTTGCTGAGTAGTTCAGCGGGATTTGGCGGGATGTGTCCAGAGAAAAGAGAGTCGACATTCTCGGCAATGAAATTGTGGGTGATGAGCTCATGTACATCAGCAGTCTTGCCAAGAAGATAGTTGACTATACCGGGATTGCGGCGAGAGCTGAAACCACGAGTAAGGGAACCTTTGCGAAGGTCGAGGTCGATAACCAATACTTTTTGTTGGGTAGCGCCAATGCTGGCAGCGAGATTGCAGACAGTGAATGTCTTACCCGAATTGGGTTCAAGAGAACTAAAGAGGAGCACCTTACCCCTTTTGTCTTCGCGTCCTTCGAGAAATTCAACTTTGGAGCGCAACAAACGGAATGCCTCGGCAATGGGGGTCCGGCTGTCTTCACTGAAGACAATGTCAATATGGTGGCTATTTGCCGAAGATTTTTTGTCTTTTTTCTCTTTCACTTTAGCCTTTACCTTGCTCTTGGTTTTCTTAGCGCGTCTCTTAGATTGAGTTTTTTCGTTGGCACTTGGGATTTCGCAGAGGAAAGGTGCAGTGAGAGTGGTTTCGATGTCAGCATAGGTTTTGACCTGAGTGTCGAATAGCTTGTTGAGAAGATAATATAGAATGGGGATAGCAAAGCCGATGAGTGCACCAATGAATGTGATGTGAGAAACATCGGGAGCAATGGGATTGGTGTTGACTTGGGCTTGGTCAATTACTTTAGCACTGCCTTCAATGGCAGGCTGAGTAATCATGAGATTTTCACGGCGGGAAAGCAATGTTATGTAAATTGACTCTTTAATTTTCTGATTGCGTTCCATACCTTCCAATGTAACCTGTTTTTGAGGAACAACCCTAACTTTGCTATATGCTTGATCAGCACGAGTGGTAGCATTGACAATATTCTGTTCAAGGCTTTCTATGTAACCCTCTATGAGAAAGGCCACATCGTGCAAAGATTGACGCTGGGCAGCCATGGCACGCTCAGCGACTGGGTTCTTAAGATTGCCAGAGGCGACATAAGAGGCACAACTCGGAGCTAGATGGTTATAATTGGTCAGATAGGAAAGGATAGTAGCATTGTTGACACCGATGACAGAAATGATGCGAGTACCATCGCTGGACTTGACAGTCTTGAGAAGACTTCGCATAGTCTGAAGCTCGAGCTGTAGTTTTTCTGCTTCTTCAGATTGACGGATGGAAGTATTAACATAGTTACTACCATAGGCATTGGCAGTAAGAACGTCATTGTCACTACGATAGGTAGCCATGGCTGCTTCCTGGGCACCAAGGTCTCCACTAATAAGGTTGAGGCGCTGATTAATATAGTCATAGGTGTCTGCGATGATGCGTTTCTTATCGTTGATGGCACCTTCGTTGTATATACGGATAACAGCATTGATGAAATCGGCACAACGTTGGGGAGAAGCGTCAGTCATATAAAGGTTGAGGACTGTGTTATCACCACTGTTACGACGAACACTGAGTTTGCTGCGATAGCGTTCAGCCATAATGGACGGATCAGCAAAAGTGACGCTTATCTGCTGCCCAACGACATCCTGTTCATCAAAAGCCCAAGTCTTTTTAATGGTCAGATGGCCCATCGGGGTTACTATTGGGACATCCATGGAAGCATACATGGGGTTACGGCCATGAACGCGGAGGACGACATGATCCTTATCAACAACCTTAACCTGGATAGTACCTCTATAGGGGGTGGTTTGGTCAGTGAATTGGAGTTCGATGGGAGACTTTTTATAAAGGTCCTTGGTGGTTTTGAGGAAACGGGTCTTGGTAGTATACATGACATCCATATTCAAAGACTCCACAGCCTGCTGGATAGTGGACTTTGATGTGAGCAGCATCATTTCGTTATTGATGGTGCTGGAGTAGAAGGAACTCATGCCAAATAGGTTCTTGATAGAGGCTTCACGGGTGTCATTGTCGCTGATTCCGACACCATTGCCGTTGCGGATCAAAATCTTAGCTCCAGAGGCATAGACTTTGTCCTGCCGACGTCCAGAGATATTTCCGACAACTCCTCCGACAAGAGCAAAGAGGATGAGCCAATGAAGGTTACGCAACATCAAGAAGAAGAGATCCTTCACCTTGAAGTTGGCGGACTGGTTGTCGTTTAAGAATGAAAGGTCGGCCTGCTGGGCGCCTTCTTTGTTGGTGGTATTATCGTTACTCATGATAGGGGGGTATATCTAGTATAAAGTGAATACAAAGTGACACCAAAGGTCATGAAAGAGGTGAAAATGGCAATCCATGATCTGAGGTTGCTAGCCTCGCGACGAGAAGTTTCCTTGTTGAAACTTTGGGTAATAATGAAGTCGTTTTGCTGCATCATGAAAAAAGGATCTTTGAAAACTTTGGAAGAACGTGGGTCGAGGTAACGAGTGACAATCTTACCATCAACCTCGCGCATGACAGCAATACGAGTACGCTTGGAATAAACGCTGAGGTCACCGCATTGGGCAAGAGCCTCAAGAAAAGTGCATCGCTCGTTATTAATAGAAATAACCTTACCACCTTCAGCACCAAGGAAGAAGATGCGAAAATTGGTGAAACGGGCAATGACGGTCGCATCGGTCAAGTAGTTGGAAGCTTCTAGGCGTGCCTTGATGGTGTCTTGAAGTTGTAAGCGGGTGAGGCCACTGGCGTGAATGGATCCAAGCACAGGAAACATGATGTCGCCGTTGACATCGACAAGGTAGGCACCACGACGGTTGACAGCAGTGCCGCCTAAGCCAGAACTACCCAAATTAAAAGGCCTAGCAAGGTCTTCGTTGGGCGAAGAGACATAAATATCCAGTTCGTCATAAGGACAAATTACTGCCTCAAACTTGTTTTCTAACTCTACTACACTTTCGTGTTTCATGTCTTGCAGATAATTGACCTGACGCGGGGTAATGCAGGACGCCAAGAGCATAACTGATAGAGCTGCAATCAAAAAAACTTTATTGATGGTTTTCATAACGAAATGATTGAATTGTTTTCTAACGATGATATTGAAAAAATATTGTGTGTTAATAGTATTTTCTTTTGAGTAGTTTACCCACGTTTAATCAAGAAACGCTTGACACTGTTTTTGGCAGTTTGGAGCACGAACTCTTTCAGATAGGAGAAGCCAAATGAATTCCAACGCTGGGGGTGCGTAGTGATGAGAAGGTCGAGGCCAGATTTTCGCAGGGGGGAATCAGGGTTGCAAAGCTGGACTATGATGTCGTCAGTATGGCGGAAAGAGAGCCCTTGTGCCTCCCACTGTTCTTGGTATTGAGGTATCTTATCACGCACAGAGACATGGTAACCATCCCAACGGCGACCTGTGTCGGTGAGGTAGAGCGTACGGGAGAAGTCTGTATCAAAATAGGGCTCATAGTCTATACCTAGTTCGCGATAGCTATATTTCCGCCAAATATCTTTGCTATCCCAAGGACTACGAGGCGACCCATGCATGCAGATACTTGTGACTGGGTAAAGAAGGCGAAGCTGTGCGAGATTGCAAGTAAAATCACGATAAGCCTCATCAATGTCGCCATGGGTAGTGGTAAGCGACTCGTAGTGGTAGCCGATGGCGTGGCCAAGCGAGGCTATCTGCTTGATGATAACAGCATCATAGCTCTCTGGTACCATACGGAAATAGAATATGGAACTCAGACCTTGCTGTGCTTCAATCTCAGCCACACGGAGCGAATTTAAGGGCATGAGGTCGACATCGTGGCGGAGAGTGAAACCAAGACCGCTCTGCTTGAGAGCGATGAGAAACTGGTCGTATTGCCGAAGTGTGAAATCCATGTTGCTAACAGTTTTCGAGCAGCTGAACGATGGTGGCATTAATATCGCCTACTTGTGCATAGTACTCTTGACGCCGATGCTGCCAAAGAGCTTTTTGCGACTGGGAGGCCAACTGAGCAGCCAGTTGGATGGCTTCCTGAGGCTCAGCAATATTGTGCAAGAGCTTATATTGGTTCTGCAACATAATGAAATTTGACATATCGTGCGGGCCAACAAAAGAGTTGGACCGTATGGCGGGAGTGCCGAGGAGCGCAGCCTCGGTGGCCATAGTCTGAGAGTCTCCAACATACAAATCGGCCTCACTCAACACATCATGAATCAAGGATGCCGGAGTGGGGAGCTTGTATATCTTTAATTCCTCTGGAAGTTCCCCTTCAGAAGAAATATAGACTTTCATATGTTGGGAAATGACCTCTACTAACTTGAGTTTATCAGCAAAAGAAAAGCCTTTGTTCCCCACATCATGATTAGCATGCCATCCGACGAAACGAAGAACGGCGTATGGTTTGGAGAGGCCATATTCACTGACAATTCCCGGATTGGGATGATAAACTTGCGGAGCCAAATAGGAATCTTCGAAAATTCCAGCGACACGATGATGCTTTGGACCATAGTTGAGCTGGAAAGATTGAGGGGTGACTACCTTAGTACATAGGGGAACGACATATTTATTTGTTACCTTGACAACTTCGGAGTCAGGGAAAATAACTGATTTCTTACCTAGCACTTTGGCCGTGAAACATCCGTACCAAGAGCCTTTGGACACAATCATATCTGGCTTGAACTTCCTAGCAATAGCAATATAGTTCTTTACTAGGCTAAAGGTACCAAATATTTTGGCATACATTGAGTTGTGATGCTTTCCAAAGATAGTGTATTCCACATGCTCTTCCTGAAGTACATTGAGCAGGACATCCTTGTCGCGCGCCAATACCATAATCTCATGCCCATGCTCTTCAAGAGTGTGCATGATATACTTAAACTGGTAATAATGCTTTGGATGATTTAATTCAAATATGAATTTCATTCGGTCTTGGATTCAGTTTCGTCAGTAAAAAATTTCACAACTTTTGCAGGGGAACCCACCGCCAGACTATATGGTGGAATATCATGAGTAACCAGCGATCCAGCGCCAATGACAGCGCCTTCGCCGATGGTGACACCAGGCATAATGATTGAACCAATTCCAATATGGGCATCGTCCTTAATCACAACCTTGGCTTCGATGAAAGGACAATTCTGGCAATTTTTCATACTTGGAGAATAATGGCTCAAATCACGTTTGTGACAAATGATCATCACTCCTGAGGTTATGCCTACACGCTCACCTATTTCAATTAATTCTGGATTGTGATCATCCAATAGTACTCCTCTCGCCACATGGCTGTGTTTTCCAATTTTCACTCCTCTAAGCCTATGGATTGCCACAGTGACTTGATAAGGGAATGTAACCAATGTAATATCGGACAATAGATGTGTCCAAATACCTTTTAATATAGATTTTACGGTTCTATGTTCAGTTATGGACATGATTATTAATATTTAATAGTTTGTATCATTAATGATGCCTCCACGCTACTGCCATGTTTTCTGTGTATGGATGGTAGCACAGATTGACAAGGAAGCATTAATTATTTTTTCCAAAGTCGTATTCTGACACGCAATAATCTTCTTTACCCGAAGGCAGCGTAGGGATGTCCTCAACAAACTGGAGAGATACTTCCGAACCCAAGAAATGGTTGCGGAAATTAGTTACGACATAATCGAATTGGCTATTTGGGTCGGCCTTGTCTTTCAATTTAAGCAATACCAGGATATCTCCATGAGTATCCTGCCGTATCTGAAAGCGGTCAATCTTGTTGTATAGTATTTGATTGTCAGGATTGTGGTAATCTAAATTGGGATAAAGCATGAATGGAAGCATTGTAGGAGAGATAGGGACACCCTGCTTATTGTACATCAAACGTCCCGCACGACCCATCACTTCACCAATAAGTCTTGACTGACGTCCACATGAGCAACGCTCTTTTTTGATATAGGCCATATCGCCCACATGGTAACGCAGGAAGGGAAACACATAATTATCAAGGTCGGTAGTGCAAACGAATCCAACTTGGCCATCGGGCAATACTTTGCCTTGCTTGTCGGTAATCTCAATAACACAAGACTCTTCCGTAATATGCAAGCCCTCATGTTTGAGGCATTCGTGCGAGAGGATGCCGCCATCACCTGCGCCATAAGCATCATAAAGGGGTGCGTGGAAAACCTCCTCGATTTTGCGTCTATATTCAGGCATCAGCACTTCGCCAGTGGTGAGGATGACCTTAACTGGAGGCAAAGGCAACTGCTGCTTTTCAATATAACGAGCAAATATATAAAGTGAGGAGCCATAACCACGAACAGCCGTAGGTTTGAGTTTGATGAAAGATTCATAATGCCTATGCATGCATTCGTCCGTGACGTCAGCGCTACTAAACTTATAATTGCGCATGATGATAGTATCATACAAACCCTTAAACGAGAATATCGATTTCTTTTTATTGATTGAGTTTCCTCCAAGGGAAAAAATCTTGTCGCCAAGATTCAATCCATACCATTCCCAAGCCCTAAGGGTTGATGCCTTCCAACTACTCCATTCGGCGTTATCAATGCAGAATTTCAACGGAGTACCCGTACTACCACCAGTAGAAGAATTACGACGGCGCTTGGGATTGATGGCCGTACTGAAGAGGTCGTTGTAATTGTCACGAATGATTTGTTTCGTGAGCACCGGCAGTACTGTAAGGTCTTCGCGGGTCTTGATTTGTTCTGGAATAATGCCTAACGAGTCAAAAAGTTTGGTATAGTAAGGGACTGTTTCATAACAATGCTTGACCAATTGTTGGAGCTTGCGATTCTGCAAAGCCATTATCTCAGATTCAGAAAGACTATCAATACGCCTTGCCTCTTTAAGTTTAGCAGCAACGCTGCTTCCATAAACAAGATCTCCCAAAGGAAGGAAAAGGTACCTATCTAAGAGATTATAAAGTGTCATATATAGATTTGATTTTACGCGCGATATCAAGAGTTGTTAGCCCTTGGGACAGTATTCGCTCACGGCCTTCTGTACGGCCATTGAAGTCTAAGGCTTGTCTCAAGCAGCTGCTCAGTTCCTTTGGAGAGACATCTTTACTGACAAAAGTGCCTTCAACACCCTCTGTAACCCAACGTACATCGCCAACATCAGTGCTGACTATGGGACAGTTGCACGCCATTGCCTCTTTGATAACATTGGGTGATCCCTCCATGGAGGAAGTCAACAAGAGTGCGTCGGCAGCGCACATGAATGTGACAATGTCATCATGAGGTCGGTCGAACACAGGATATAGAACCACATTGGGACTATTGAGACCAGCAACAGCCTTTTGGGCAAGCGGGAACCTCTTCTCGCTACGGGACGGATGGGAACACCAAATAATGTATTTCTTATCCTCTTCGAAACCACATTGGCGACGAGCTTCGGCCTGTGGGATAATAACGAATTGGTCGATATTAACACCATTGGGCACAACGGGTAAAGATAGACCCAATTGATTGGCAGTGCGCTGAGATTTGACAATCGTGGCATCCCAGATGTGGTTAATGAAAAATCTTACCCAGTGCAACTTGAAGTTGTCTCGCGGAAAACTTCCTAGGATAGAGACTACCACTTTTGTGCGAGTAAAGCAAGCTGCCAAAACAGCTACTATACCACAGATTGAGTAATGAGCATGGACAATGTCAGGATGCTCGGTTCGGATAATACGACGTAAGCGAAAAATGGACTTGCAGTAAGCCTTACACCCATGCCCGACGATAGGGAAGAGCCGCATGTCCAACCCTTCATGCTGGAGCGATTCATATTGGGTGCGGACAAAAGAGCTGACAGTACCAACCGATTTGTTTCCGCTAGCTACAAAGACTACTTTCATATCCGGTTTATCTGAGATGGTTCCAATACCATTCGCAAGCCTGCTCGAAACCTGCAATGGCGCTATACTGCGGCTGATAACCTAAAATGCGCTGAGCTTTGGTGATGGAGGCCTGTGAATGAGGAATGTCACCAGCGCGATTATCGCGATAAGCTGGTTGAATATGGGCGATAGCGCTATCGAAACGGGCCAGATTGTCGCGCAAACAAACAAATAGTTCGTTGAGAGTGGTGTTACCACCATAAGCGACATTGAAAACCATATCCACAGGAACATTAGCGGGAAGGCTCATATTGTAGAGTGAAGAGCGCGAGTGCAAGTCATCAGAAGAGACTGTCGCAGCCAATTCATTAGCTTGTATGACATTATCAATATATGTGAAATCACGCGAATAGGACCCATCTCCATTGATAAAAGGAGATTCATGACGAATCAATGCTTTGACCCATAAGGGAATGACAGCAGCATAAGCGCCATTGGGATCCTGCCTACGACCAAAGACATTAAAATAGCGCAGGCCAACCGTCTCAATGCCATAAAGGCTTGAAAAAACATTGGCATAAAGTTCGTTTACATACTTGGTAATGGCATATGGAGAGAGAGGACGACCGATGTTATGCTCTATTTTGGGAAGTTCCTTACTGTCACCGTATGTGGAAGAACTAGCAGCATAGACAAAGCGATGGATGCCAGCATCACGAGAAGCAACAAGCATATTCAGGAATCCATCGATATTGTTTTGGTTGGTGTTGATGGGATCATTGATACTGCGTGGAACACTACCAAGAGCAGCCTCATGAAGAACAACGTCTTGACCTGCAACCACCTGACGACAAGTGTCAAGGTTGCGAACGTCACCTTCAATAAAGTGAAATTTAGGGTGGTTGAGTAGAGGTTCAATATTATGGCGGAAACCTGTGGAAAGATTATCTAGGCAAGTGACTTCATAACCTTTAGTCACAAAATATTCACATAAATTTGAGCCTATAAAACCTGCTCCACCAGTGATGGTTATCTTCATATAAAAATAGATTGCAATGTGTTAAACAATACCTCGAGAGCCGAGTTTGAAGAATGCCCAAGAAATGCATGCCACTGGGACGACAATGTACCATAGGCGTACCCAACGCATATCTTTCCCTTGAAGCGAAGTAATCCCATATGCAGACAAAATGAGCAAGAACGGCATGCCTGGCAGCAAGAAGCGCTCAGAATTTGAGAAACCGCTAAAACCGACCACTATAAGGTAAGAGGCAGCAAAGGCGCAAACGATGACGATATCCCGCCAACGCCCTCGTCGAAAGAAAGCGTTGGTAACAGCTATCACTACAAAAATACCTAAGAACAAACGAATGAAATTTCCGCTATTTATTATCTGCTGGTTATATTGATAGTCAACGTCAACCATAGTGGGGAATGGAAGTACGAACATCATGGGCAGCATAACGGTACTAGTGGCATATTGCGCCCATTCATTTCCACGTCTTACCTGGCTTTCTCGTTTCTTAGACTGATTTTCGGTACGATTCTCCCAAGTGCTTTGTGCCTCGGTTGCAATAGTACCGCCAGCAAGGACACCCACAGCAATGATAGCCCATGCGACAAGGACAAAACGGCTAACTGCAGCACTATTTCGCGGAGAGAAAACCAAACCCGTGAAAACAGCAAATGCAACCGTAGCACCCAAGACCGTACGGAAGAAGAAAAGGCTAAGAACTAAAGCCACCACAAGGGCAAGGTTGAAGTAGTTGATTTGCTTGTCTCGAAACAACTTATCGGCACGTTCAATGGCAGCAACAGTCAAAAATAACATTTCTGTTTCCTTAACATGCAAACCGCAATACATTATGAGGCTGGGCATGCAACAACAAAAAATGCCTGCCATGCGACCTGTCGGTTCATCAATTGCACGCTTAGTGAGGCGGTAAATCAGAATGCACATCCAAGAACTAAACAATGATTTCACTACACGGGCCAAGTAGACACTTGGGCCAAAAATGGAGTAAAGAAATGTGAGCCACAAAGGGTATCCAGCATCACCATAAGAACGACGAGAATGGAACCAATAGTCAAAAGCATTACTCCAACCTGTATCTAATGCCCAGATAGCTTCCTCATGATAGCCACGAGAGTCAGAAGCGCCAAACTCGAAAGGGGCACCTGTTTGAGCCGTATAAAAGAAAAAAGAAAAAGTAACCCAAGCCAAACGTAATCCTAATGCCCAGAAAAACAATCGACTTACGAACTGTTTCTCAGACATATGCTCCCATTTTCTAGTAAAATAGGTGGTAAGAAGCGCAAATAACAAAACCCCAATAATACCTATAATAATAAATACTGGCTTCATCATAAAACGTGTAAAAGCCACACTGACAACACCTATTGAAAGGAGATAAAGCGTAATCGCTTTGTTGGAAATTTGTTTTGGATAGAATGAAATCATTACAACTGTTTGCTTGTGCTGCTTTTCAGCCTAATGAGAGTCTGTTTAATGACCGATGCCGAACGTAGCGAACTATAACGAATACGCTCAATAATCATCGGATTATTATACTTACGTTGTGATCTTTGTGAGATTAGAGTCCAATCGACTTTTTGTAACTGCTGGAGTGCCGCAAGATGGTATTTGGATGAAAGATAATAGTAAAACAAACCATCCACACGCAGACAATCCAGAAGACGCTTAAGGGTTCTATTACGCCGTTCATCTTCCGCCAAATAATCGATGTTCCACAATACATGAGTATCTGGATTATGAAGGCGCCGAGTGGCACGCCGTTTAGGAGAAATATCTTGAAAATAGTTCGACAATTTTTTATCTGACATAATCACTTGATTATGCATGGCGATGCGTACCCAAAGGTCAAAGTCTTCTCCAAATGTGAGTTTGGGGTTGAAGCCGCCCATCTGTAGAAAGAGTTCACGAGGTATAGCCACAGAACTAGAAGTAATAGGCATGCAAAGATTGCGCCAAAAAACGTTACAATAGTCTATAGGACCCTCATGAAAGTCTTTATTAAAACGAATGGGAGCTGGACGTTGCTGCCCATTTTTCACAAGATAGTATGCCGTTCCATAAAGTCCTCCATTAGGATAACAACTTATGATTCGATCCAACTCTTCTAAAAACCCTGGTTCCCACCAATCATCTGAATCGAGAAAACAGACGAAACTACCAGACGAAAATGACACCCCATAGTTACGAGCCGCACCAACCCCAGCATTAGCCTGCTGCACTATGCGCCAACGGGGATTTTCTTTACCTATAATCTGGTACGCTACATCGTATGAGTTATCTGTGCTGCCATCGTCAACCACAATAAGTTCATAGTTGTCAAAAGTCTGAGAGATAATACTGCGTAGCGTACGTGCAATATAGGACGCTTTGTTATAGAGAGGCACAATAACTGAGAATCTCAATCCTTCCATTTCTCAATTTTGAATAGAAAACGGTCTAGCAAACAAAAAAGATTGTATGCCCACTGATGCCGTTTAATACGTTCCACTCGTCGATATGAAACTTTATTATGGTCGTAGTCCGCTATCACGTTCTTCGGCAACAATTCATAAAGGACTCTACGACGTTCTCTATTGCGTAGCCCACTATTCGTGATGCTGATGCCGCTCATCTCAAAAAGGGCAACATCGATAGGGACAAAAAAAGGTTGTACGTCATTGAGGCCAATAACCTGAAGAAACCATTTCCAATCAGATACTATGCGTAACGACTCATCATACAATCCAAATTGGTCAAATAAGTTTCGGCGGATATATGAAGGGGGATGATTTACTGAACCAAAATAAAATGAATTAATGGTTAAATGCCTATTACCGATAACAAAATGCTTTTCGGGAAGAATCGTTCCATCATCCATGAGGCGCGACATGCGTCCGACCACTATGTCGGGATAATTGCAACTATTAAGCTGTGCATACATTTTGTCCACAACTTGCTCGTCAATCAATGTGTCGCCACTATTGAGGAATTGCAAATAATCACCATTGGCAAGCCTAATACCCTTGTTCATGGCATTGTATATTCCTTTATCTGGTTCGGAAATCCAACGAAGGCGTTTATCCGCCAGGTACTGCTTAATGACGTCAACGCTGCCATCGGTGCTGGCACCATCAACAACAATATACTCAAAATCTTGACATGACTGAGCCAATACTGAAGACATTGTCTTATGCAAGCCTGCAGCATTGTTCCAATTGATTGTGATGATCGTGAGAATCATTGCAGAAATGTATCAATATCAAAGAAATTTTTCTCAATGCGATGCCAAGTTTCATCGTTTCCATCCCACCATTCACGTTTTTGAAGACGGGCAATGGTTTCATCATCAAAACGGTATTTGACAACCTTGGCAGGCACGCCGACAGCGATAGCGTATGGTGGAATATCTCTAGTAACAACTGCTCCAGCGCCAACGACAACGCCATTGCCAATACTGACACCATCCAAAACGGTAACATTAGCACCAATGAACACATCATTGCCAATTACAGTTTGTTGATGCTCTGCAATCTTATTGCGGCTGCACAACGTTATCCCGTTTTGCTTGCCAGTGGAATAAAACATTGGAGCTGTAGAGATGCCATTAGTAGGATGTATTCCTAATCCGCAGCAAAAATTGGGACCAATTGAACAAAAACGACCTATAGAGCAATGACTAATCATACTATTTTGAGCAATATATGAAAAGTCTCCTACCGAGACATGCTGTAAACGGAATGGAGGATATAGTTTCGAGTGATTACCCAAAATAGTGTATGAACGCTCAGAACGCACCAAAGAGAATCCTGTCGTCTTCCCTTCTGGTATGAGTGGGGCCTTGAATAGCTTAGCGCACCATTTCTGGAGTAAGCTTCTGATGTATAATGTCACTTTTTGCGCCATGGTCCTTGATGCCCAACAAGTCGTTTGACTCTTTTGTTTATCAAAAAATATGCTATTTTGCGCTTATGCCATTGACTTTTGCTTACTTCAAAATAACGGAAATGGAATTCCCTGTCTGCTTCACGTTGTATCTGGCATGAATCTGGATAAGAAAGTGGGAGTATCGGAGATGTTGGAACATTATCAATAATGTTGCCCTTGCCCATAGCATGCGTAGCATTGTCAGTTGTACCCACATTGGATGCAAGATTGACATTAGGGACGATGCCTTTGCCCTGATTGAGCCAAATGGACATTAGAAACTGCATATCCCAACTTGACCCACCAACACCATCTTTGTGCACCTCGCGAAGACGGTCGCACCAATACTCACGCTCCAAAACTCCGCACCCATAAGCTCTGAGCGATTTTCGGAGTTTGTAAACCGAAGTAGACAACAATCTAATATCAAAATCGTCCCATGCCCTACGCCAAGAAGCCCATGCGCAAAGGTTGCGGTTCATCATGGAGAAGTAGTATGACCCATTGCCCCAAGGATGCCTATCTACATTCATGCTTCCAATGGCACGCACCTGGGGGTCATCAGCATATTTGTCAAGCAAAGTAGCGGCATATTCAAAGAAATCAGGATGTGGAATGGCATCGTCTTCAAGGATGATACCGTTTTCGTTTTGCTGGAAAAACCAATCCAATGCGGCAGCAGGGCCAGGCCCGCAACCTAAATTCTTTTCGGAGTAATATGTGCTTAGTTCACAAGGCCAGTCAACAGCTGTCTCTATCACTTTGCGAACCTGTTCGCAAGCCTCGGTATCACTTGGATGCGATGTCCTTGCCCCGTCTTGAAACACGAAAAGGCGCTCTGGATGATATTGCCGAACTGCAGCTAGGACTCGCTGGGTGAAATCAGGCCTATTGAATGTAATGACAAGAACGGGTTTCTTCATGATTGATGGTTGAAGTAGTAACTGTCAATAGGTTTTCGGCTGATTCCATCGCGATAAATGCAATTGGTATTGCCATCGCAGAAAACTGGAATGATATGGAAAGAATCCAAGACTTGCTGGGTCATTTGATTGTATCTGCCCCATGGATATGCAAAGTAGGGTATGTAGTTTCTACAGTTATCTAAAGAATTGATGCATTTTTCAATTGACTGAACAAAATCTTCACGCGGCATGGTTGATGCATCATTATGCTCAAATCCATGCATTCCAACCTTCACCCAATCTTTATCTAAAAGGCTCAATTGCTCTTGGGTGATATATTGCGGAGATCCTTTGTATGAATCACGTCGGCTCACACCATCCAGATACTTCGGATTTATAAAAAGCGTCAAGGGTATATTATTCTCTTTAAGGAATGGCAACAGAGACAAAACTGGTAAATATCCGTCATCACATGTAAGCACAGCATATCGGCGCAAACGAACAATATCTGTAGTAAGATGGGAATAAGCTTCTTCTATAGAAATGAATCTATAGCGCTGCTTCAAGCATATGATTCTTTTTCGGAATGAATCGATTTCATTCCAGTCTTCTATCATATAGTCGTCAGCATCCTTTTCATTGCCTACTGCGTGGAATACAAAGACCTGAATGGGTCTTAGGCGGATTTTAAGCAATAATCTCTTTATCTTAGCAAATGCCATATCCTATTTCCAGCGGACTTGTTCTTTGATTATTTTTGCGGGATTGCCTCCTACTGCACAATAGGGAGGTACATCTTTTGTGACCACAGCACCGGCTCCAACGATGGCACCATCCCCAATGGTAACGCCTTTGAGAATGGTTGCCTTTGCACAAATCCACACATGGTTGCCAATGGTGATGGGCTTGGTGTATGTCTTTTCAATGCCATGCTCATCCAACATGGGATGGAAATCTGTGTCCTGTATCAGCACATCTGGAGCAATGGCACAATTGTCGCCAATTGTGATATTGGATGCGCATTGAATCAAACTATCATTCATATAGGTATTATCCCCTACGGTAAGATGGCCACCTTCGAGGACAACAACGGATGCCCCTTCATACATAGTGAATGAGCCTTTGCAGTGCATGATGGAATTTTTTCCTAACCAAAGGGTGCAACGTTTGATTTTTTTGCGCTTAATATTAACCTGATTGATCTCAAGAACCGCATGCTTATCAAGTATTACCCTTGCATCTTTGGCAATATTGATTAAAGAGTAGTGCAAGACCTTAATCGAAGAACTCTTGGGGTGGGCAATCAGCTTATTCATCCAAAAGGTCTGTTGGATGTTAACCGAAGTGACGAGGGTGCAATATTTTCTGATTTTGCTTCGGATGGACATGATTAATCAAGATGGTAGTAGTCGAGAAGGTTTCTTAATTGCTCGTTATTGCGATTATTGATGACATTTTCATACATCAAATTATCTTCCTGCCGAGCGAAATTGTATACATTAATACGTTCTATCTCAACATGATGCCCATATCCACATGGATTTGTGTATGCTTTTTTGATACCTTGACGCTCTTCCATGGCCCAAAACCATATGTCATCGGCTGCTGGACACAATTTCATGAATACCTCTTCATTGAATATTTCATCGTCAAAAATATGTGGAGGATAACAAACAGAGTCTTCACCAATGAAAGAGATATCCTCACCACCTTTGCCATACTTCATATCTTTCCATTGATTATATGGGACATATTTCCCATTTTTCTTCTCAGGCATACATCCCCAAAGGCCTAACACTGTTCGTTTATCTGAAGCATCATAGGCCGACATAATCCATTCGTGTAAATGACTATTATAATAGATGTCGTCATCAACGGTGACTATGGGGTTGTCTGGATAGCGCCTAAGGGTAGGAAGCAATTTTTTATAGGAACGGGTATCCTTGCAGTAATGAATCTCAATACCAACTTTTTTTAATTTTTTCATCAAAACAGGCAAGTTATCATCGTTCCAAGTATCTTTATCAAGGTTGACCACAATCTTCTTTGGCAACACCGTCTGGGTTAGCAGCGAATATAGCATATAAGGCAACGTGCTGTTCACCCGTTTTCCATAGCTGGTAACTGAGAAGATTATGTCCTCACCTGTAATTATATTTGAGACCAGATTGTCTGGCAATTCTTCAATCTTCAGTGCAACCTCACACTTTTTTGTCGCATCCTCTCTTTGAATTTTCTTTAAGAAACGCCTAAATTTGAGCTTCTTCTTAATAGAGAATAGACCTAATTTGTTCATCATTAAATCCCTAACCCGGAACAGTCCTTTCAGCAGCGGCTTATTTCTCAAATTAGATGTCATCTAATATTCTTTTTTATTTTCTTGATAAACTCAATGATTAATTGACGACAATAACCGCAGACATTATTTTGCCTTGCCATTTTTCTCATCTCTTTGGCTTTTGCAAAATCGCGATGGCTCTTGTTCATGTAGATGAACATGCTATTGACATAATAACGGGCAACAATATTACGGATCGCCCGCTGATGCCTATTGCCCCAATAGCAATTCATCCTTTCCAGCAATTCAATAGATATATCATTAAATGCCAATTGTGAGGAAAACTGCTGTTGAGTCGACGTGATGCTGTTTGAATTATGTCGATATACACTCATCACATCACGCAAAACATACATATCACCCTGTTCGGCAAGAAGCATGAAGAGGACTAAGTCTAGAGCTTTGACTTCACAAATCCATTCAGGCCATGCGAACTCCATCTTTCTGAACATTAAAGATGAGATATGGATGATATTACCAGTAAGTGTGTCGCGAAATGTGAAACGATTGCGTTTCGTCCTATCAATAAATAGATTGACGTTTGTATGGGTGAACAACATGCCGTCTTCTTTAGCATAGATGTCGTTACGAATCCGTGTCTCATGCGCGCATGACTCATATTTCGGATGCGAAAGCAAGAAATCTACCTGCTTTTGCAGTTTATGCGAGTCACACCAATAGTCGTCACCTTCACAATAGGCGATGAAGTCGCCTGCTGCATCGCGAAACCCCTCTCTGAGGCCGAGGAAACCTAACCCTTTGGAGAAATTGTTTTCAGCATAGAGGGTCGGTTTGAAAATATCGGGATATCGCTGTGCATATTCTCTAATAATCTGAGGAGTACCGTCAGTGGAGGCATCGTCATAGACCAACACTTCGTATGGGAATGTGGTCTCTTGGGCCAAGAAACTATCAAAACATTCGCGAACGAATTGTTCTTCGTTATAAGTAAGGCAGACGATAGAAACCAGAGGCTTAGTACTCATCTTTTTCGTATTGCAGAAGATTTTTGCTGCGATCCTTTATCCTGCGACAAGGAATGCCGGCATAGATGCCCCATGCAGGAAGGTCTTCTTTTACCAATGACATGGCGCCTACGGCACAACCTATCCCGATATTCACTCCAGGAAGGATCGTCGTACCCGTTCCGATTATAGTGTGCTTTGCCACATTCACTGCTGCATGACGGATATTGGTACAAGACTCTGGTAGCAATGGGCTAGTCATGAATTCTCCCGAATAGTCATCACTGACAGCATAAATGGTGATACGTGACGATAGGTTGGCATAGTCTCCTAGAGTGACGCCTTCCCTACCAGCAAAAATACCAGTGAATGGATTGATGTGCACATAGTTGCCAATAGTGATATGTCCACTCAAGACACAAAAGTCATCAATGCGCACATGATTGCCGATAGCCATGTTTTCAATGCCATAGATGCTTGCCTTACGGCTTAAGCGCACATCTGTGCCAATGGATTTGAATCCTAAGGTGAGGAGTTCTTCTTCGCTATAGTATGAAGAAGGCATATTGGGCATTATTTCAAAATGATGTCACAGATTTTATCCACATCTTCCACGGAGAGGTCGGCGAACATGGGTAGCGACAGCACCGTATTGGCAGCATGGCTGGAAACGGGATATTGCTGTCCTGCAAATTGTTCCTTGTAGCACATCATATCTGGAACAATGGGATAGAAATATTTGCGTGCTAAGATATTCTCCTTTTGGAGAGCGGCTTGCACTTCATTGCGGTCATATTTGTAGCCGTCGAAAAACACCGGATAGTAGGCATAGTTGGGCGTGACTCCTTTTTGTGGTGCCAATAAACGGATGCCCTTCACATTGGAGAGGCGCTCGTTGTATCGGTCAGCGGCCACTTCGCGTTTGGCAATTTCTTCATCGATATGGCGCAAATTGCATATTCCCATGGCGGCTTCATATTCGTTCATGCGGGCATTGGTGGAGATGTACTGCACCTCCTCAGGCCCCTTGAATCCGAAATTCACCAGGCTCTCAATGGTGTCATAGATGGCTTTGTCCTTGAATACTACGATGCCGCCTTCGATGGTGTGGAAAACCTTGGTTGCATGGCAAGAGAACATGGACATGTCGCCAAAAGCGGCTGCATCAATTCCATCCTTCTTAACGCCAAAAGCATGCGCAGCATCATATATCACTTTCAAATTGTGCCGTTTCGCGATGGCATCTATGGCCTGCACATCGCAGAGAAGTCCATAGACATGTGTGGCTACGATAGCAACAGTCTTGTCCGTGATGCGACTTTCAATCTGACTGACATCAATTGTGTAGTCTTCATCGTTGACATCACAGAACACTGGTACTAAGCCATTCCTAACTATGGAGTGGGTAGTGGAGCAATGAGTGTAGGGCGTGGTGATGACTTCGGAACCTTTCGGAAAATGAAAGGCATCAATACCCACCTCAAGCGCCACATGGCCGTTGGCATAAAGGGTGACATACTCCACCCCCATGCGGGACGCCAGCATATGTTCGAACTCTTTGTGCTTGCATCCACGGTTAGAAAGCCAGCGATTGTCCCAAAGGACCTTAATCTCATCGCAATACTCCTCAAAGCTTGGCATTGAGGAGCGAGTGACGGCAATTAATTTATTCATCTATGCAATAGTATTTAATCATTCACTATTAATTCATCGTTGCAGGTCATCTTCCACTGCATCTTCGGGCTTACCAAACCCATTTTTTCGCCTTGAAAACCAAACATGGAAGTCTCAGGACGCTTAAGTTCAAACGAAAGGATATCATCACGGCGGAACTGCAAAGTAACGCGATCCTTAACAAAGAAGGTTCGCCATATCCGATAAGTGCCTTCATTCATCAAATTAGCTGGGATGGTGGCTTCGGCATGGTAAATGCCGCTAGCTGTTTTGGCAACGAGCCGGTTGCCAAAAGCGGTGGAACCTTCGAAAAGGAAGTTGTTCATCTCATCTTTGACAAGAAAGGTCACGTTATATTCGGCAGGATGAGTTTCCTCAGATTCGAAATCAAACTCTAGATGAATGGCATCACCAGCATACAATACCGGCTCAGGGTTGGTGATGCGGGCAGAAAGGAGCCTGATTCCATTCATATAAGGAGCATTTTCATATGTCCATTTAGTGGAACGACAAGTCTCAATCTCTTCTGTCAGATAGTGATTGACAACATCATCGACAGTGCCCGTATAGGCCATGGTTCCATTTTCAAGCATAATGCCGGTCTTACAGAGATTCTTGACCGCAGTCATGTTATGGCTCACAAACAAAACTGTTCTGCCTTCGCCATGAGATATGTCCTCCATCTTGCCAATGGCTTTCTTCTGGAATTCAGCATCGCCAACAGCCAACACTTCATCCACAACCAAAATCTCAGGTTCAAGGAATGCGGCAACGGCAAAACCCAGGCGCACAGTCATACCAGAACTATAGCGTTTAACCGGCGTATCTATATATCGCTCACAGCCACTGAAATCGATGATTTCATCCAATTTTCGCGTTATCTCAGCCTTTGTCATACCTAAGATTGCGCCATTCATGTATATGTTTTCTCTTCCAGTGAGTTCTGGATGGAAACCAGTGCCTACTTCGAGCAAAGAGCCTATCCGCCCCCTTGCCTTGATAATGCCAGTTGTGGGTCCTGTGACTCGTGACAGTATTTTCAACAGCGTGCTCTTACCAGCACCATTCTTGCCGATGATGCCGACCACGTCACCTTGCTCTACTTTGAAATCGATGTCGCGCAGAGCCCACACATATTCACTATCTGCTCTCTTGGATCGATCATTGATGCTTCCGATTTTCAAGTATGGGTCTTCCTTGCCTCTCACATTCACTTTCCACCAACGATCCAGGTCGTGGCTGAGCGTCCTCGTTGAAACTAGGCCAAGCCTATATTGCTTGGAGATATGGTTAAATTCAATTGCTGTAGCCATATTGTATAATTATCTTTCAGCCCGCATGGGATTTTCAAGAAAGTCTTGATAAGCCAGGCGGATGCCATCTTCTAACTCAGTTTTATATTTCCAGCCCATTTGTTCGGCTTTGCTCACATCCAACAACTTGCGAGGAGTGCCATTGGGTCGGCTGGTATCCCATTCGATAGTGCCTTCATAACCAATCACTTTGGCAACCAACTCAGTAAGTTCTTTGATAGTGAGTTCTTTGCCAGTACCGGCATTGACAGTTTCATTGCCGCTATAGTTGTTCATCAAAAACACGCAGAGGTTGGCCAAGTCGTCCACATAGAGGAATTCGCGCAATGGAGACCCATCACCCCAGCAAGTAACGCTTTTCAAGCCAGCTACTTTGGCCTCGTGAAATCGGCGAATCAACGCTGGCAGCACATGACTGTGCTCTGGATGATAGTTGTCATTAGGGCCATAGAGGTTGGTGGGCATCACGCTGATATAGTCGGTGCCGTATTGGCGATTGAGGAACTCACAGTACTTGAGGCCGGATATCTTAGCCAACGCGTATGCCTCATTGGTCTTCTCCAACTCTGAGGTCAGCAAGCAACTCTCCTTCATGGGCTGCGGAGCCAAGCGGGGATAGATACAGCTAGAACCCAAGAACTCCAGTTTCTTGCATCCGTTAATCCAAGCCGAATGAATCACATTCATCTCCAATATCATGTTGTCGTACATGAAATCGGCCAGCGCATTCTGGTTGGCAACGATGCCTCCCACTTTGGCTGCCGCAAGAAAAACGTATTCGGGTTTCTCCTCTGTAAAAAACTGCTCAACGGCATCTTGTCGACAGAGATCCAATTCCCCATGCGTGCGCGTAACAATATTATGATAGCCTTGCCGTTGCAACTCACGCACAATGGCAGATCCCACCATGCCGCGATGCCCAGCAACATAAATTTTTGATTCTTTGTTCATTTCACAATTCCTTTCTCCAAATATTCAGCCAAGTTGACGCGCACATGGGCAGCGGCCTTATCGGAAGCCACCTTGGCCATATCGCTCTCAACCATGAGCTTAACCAACTGTTCAAAGGATGTCTTTGATGGATTCCATCCCAACTCGCGACGAGCCTTGCTCGGGTCGCCCCAAAGGTTGACAACATCAGTCGGGCGATAGAAATCAGGACTGACCTCCACGAGTATTTTCCCCGACTGGATGTCGATGCCCTTCTCCTCAACGCCTTTCCCTTCCCAGCGCAGCTCTATGCCGGCATGGTGGAATGCCAACTGGCAGAAATCTCGCACGCTATGCTGTTCGCCCGTGGCAATGACAAAATCCTCTGGCTTGTCTTGCTGCAATATCAGCCACATGCATTCAACATAGTCGCGCGCATAGCCCCAGTCGCGCAAGGAAGAAAGGTTGCCCAGATAGAGTTTCTCCTGCAAACCTTGCTTGATGCGGGCTGCAGCCAAAGTGATTTTGCGCGTGACAAAAGTTTCGCCACGACGCTCGCTCTCATGGTTGAACAGAATGCCGTTGCAGCAGAACATGCCATAGGCTTCACGGTATTCTTTTACTATCCAATAGCCATAGAGTTTGGCAACCGCGTAGGGACTATAGGGATGGAAGGGTGTGCACTCATTTTGGGGAACCTGCTCAACCCGTCCATATAGTTCGGAAGTACTGGCCTGATAGATACGGCAGGTTTTGGCCAATCCGCATTGACGCACCGCTTCAAGAATGCGCAACACTCCGGTAGCATCAACATTGGAAGTGTATTCCGGCGCATCGAAACTTACCTGCACATGGCTTTGTGCTGCTAGATTATATATCTCATCGGGCTTAACTTTGCCAACCACCTGCGTGATGCTCAGCGTATCCCCCAAGTCACCATAATGGAGGTGAAAATTAGGATGGCCTTCCAAATGGGCAATGCGCTCGCGGTAATCTACTGAAGAACGACGGATAATGCCATGCACGTCATACCCCTTCTCCAAGAGAAACTCCGAGAGATAGCTGCCGTCTTGGCCAGTAATGCCTGTTATTAATGCTGTCTTCAAAATAATTTGTTTTTAGACGGTATCCATGAAACTCTTTTGGGTCTTGTTAAAGATGACCACACCGCAAGCCAACAGCACAGCCATAAAGACAAAGCTATAGGCCAACCAACCCCAGCCGATGAACTCGCCGGCACCCAATGCACCATACTTGAAGGTCTCAAGCACAGGGGTAACTGGGTTAAGACGCATGATAGTATAGAGGTCAAAACCTGCAACAACCTTGCCTTTTACCAAACTCAATGGATAGACAATAGGAGTTGCATACATCCATAATTGGGTAACAAAAGAGAATAATATCTGCAAGTCGCGATATTTTGTGGTCATACTCGAAATGATGATGCCGAATCCTAAAGCCAATCCTGCCATCATCAGCACCAAAATTGGAAAGAGCAGGATATACCATGTCAGACGGGCAGGACAACCTGTAATGGCATAGATAACATATACAATGATGAAGAGTCCCATTTGGATACCGAAACGCAACAGGTTGGAAGTTACGTTGGAAAGAGGCGTCACCAAACGCGGAAAATAGACTTTACCGAATAAGCCGGCATTAGAGACAAACGTGTTAGAGGTCCTATTTAGGCATTCCGAAAAATAATGCCACATACAGGTTCCTGCTAAATAGAACAAAGGCTGAGGAATGCCATCAGTGCCAATGCCTGCAATACCGCCAAACACCACCATATACATGATCACGGTGAGCACTGGCTGAATGATGAACCACAGCGGACCAAGCACTGTCTGCTTATACTGCGTGGTGATATTGCGCTTGACAAACACCGTGTACAAGTCTCGGTAACGCCATAATTCTTTGAAATCAATAGACAATAGTTTGTCTTTTGGCTTAATGATTGTTGTCCATTCTTGATTTTCTGCCATATATTATTTCGTTTATTTCTAGTTGATTATTTTCCCCCATCCGAACACCTTGGCTTAGGCTGAGAATGGTTAATGCGAATGCTTATGTTTGAAGAAAATATTGCACACAATACCCCAAAAATACTTCCAATCGGTACGCAGCGGATGCTGAAGATAGGCCTCGATATAGCGACGCTCCGATTCTTGGATCTCTTCAAGCGTTTCGGGCTGAACCTTCTCAAAATATAGCGGAGGCAGCAGGCCCGGCTTAGTCTTGGTGCGCAACTCCTGCATATCTGGAGAATACAGCCCGAAAAACTGTTGCGACAGAGGTCTCACTCCCACCAACTTCATCTCGCCTTTGAGAATATTGACCACCATGGGCAGCTCATCTAACCAAGTCTTGCGCAAGAAGGCTCCAATGGTATTGACACGATAATCGTGGTAAAACTTACCGCTCTTGTCCAATCTACGATGCTGGTAAACATATTCTTGCAAATATTCGCTATAAGAATACATCGTACGGAATTTGTAAACCGTGATTAGCTTGCCATTCTTGCCCACGCGCCTTAATTTGGCAATGGGGGAAGAACTGGGAATGCCCGAAGTGATTGGATCCTTTACCTTACGGGCAATGACACGGAATTCGCCATGGGCCGTGCTCTCGTATACCACCTCAAAACCAGCATGGTACATGCGTCCGAGAATCTCGACGCGATGAAAGGTCCTGTTGCGTCCTTTGGTCATTGCGAAGTATATGTTTTTCAAGCCACGCATCTTGGGGCAGAACCTATGCCAAAAATAGTGACAGAGGTAATACGGCTTTGCAATCCACTTAGGGTACCGGCTGTAAATAACGGCCTTCTTAACCGACGAAGTGCGACAACAACTCACCAAATATCCGCCTACGCTCAAATGCTCGTTGGCTTCAAATAGGAAATTGTCCAACTGATAGACAGTATGCAAGGGGCGTTTCACAAAAATGGCATGATACAGTTCGCCGTTCTCGCGCTCGGGTATGGGATCGCCGCCATTGCGTTTCAATCCAAGCAGCAAAGTGCTGGAAGCAAATTCGCCTCTATGATCCGAACACCAGCGATAAATCTGTTTAATTGGCTGATTTCCGACCTCCTCAAAGACTCTGCGCACATCATCGTCTTCAATCTCGTCAGCCTTCAATTCATCACATCCCTCGCTGCCCTGCTCACTAAAATTATGTTGCGGGTAGTACAGTCCCTCCTTGACAGGATCCAATGGGAATAAAGGACGTCTCATTTTGTTATCGTTTCTAGCAAGCTAGGGTGGATGTATGTCGTCGCTACGGCCGCAATGCCGTTGATGCTGACCACTAGCCTGCGGTCTTTCTTAATTCGTTTTATATACCCTTCCGCACCTTTGAAAGGTCCATCTATCACCCTCACACGGTCACCTTGGTGGTATTCGGGCTTATCATCGCCAAGATATGTGAGGCCTTGCTGGCCCGAGGAACACACAAAGATGAAAACCTCCATTTCCTTATTTGGGATAGCCGCCGGCTTACCAGTCAGCAAATCCCGATAGAACCATAACCGGCTGAAATTAGAATCCTCAAATTGCCGCAAGTACTCTTCCGTGACTTGGATAAACACCAGCGAACCGATGATTTCAGGGATGAAGTAGTTCACACCGTCGGCAGCCAGCAACTCCCTTATGGGCTGCATACGATTGTATCGAACCTTCGCCGCGTACCAATGCAAACTTTCTCCCATCTTTTATAATGCAGTTATGCCTTCCTATTCGGCAATATCTCCCACTCCCCCACCCATAAGGCGGAGCTCTTGGAAGATTCTTGGGCTATGAAAATGCCGTTTCACGCGCGCTCCTATCCAAGAGTGTTGGCGTAATCTACCTAAATATCTGTGCATTACATAAAAATAGATGCACAAAATCTAAATTGCAAAGATAAGCATTTTTTTTAGAATATCAATTTTTTTTTATAAATTTTTTATTCTTAGATTCTAGTAGGCGCATTTTCTCTCAAAGCCCATACCTACTAGGGCAAGATGAACTCCACACACATCCATCTTTGATTTGCCAGCTCAACCTCTAACCTCCTCTCATGGATTGCCCGTACTTCGTCCTTCCTTTTATCCTTATCCAATCGTTTTCCAATCCTTATCCAATCCTTATCCAATCCTAGTGTTGAAAACAATTGGAAAACGATTGGATAAGGATTGGAAAACGAGCAACAATAGGAGAAAGTCACCAAAATAACTTCAACCAAATTAGGACACCCCAAAACGGCACCCGAACCTCACGCCAAAAAAAAGACCCTTTACACAATAAAAAAATCTTTCTGACGTTTTTCATTTAATATTAATACACTTCCAAAATGAAAAAGTATCTGCTTTTTGCCCTCTTGGCACTGACTGTATGCGCTTGCAAAAACAATGCTTCCGACGAGCCAGCGAAAAAAGGCTCATCCGGAAAAACATTGGAACTGATGGTAGTCGCTGATAAAAATGTCTATTGCGGTGAAACCAAAGAACTTATCGACTCTATTTTCGCTCGCCCGCAAGTAGCTTTGCCCCAAAACGAAAGCATGTTCGACATTGTCAATATCCCCATGTCGTCCTACCAGACAACTGAGATGTTCCAAGTTCATCGCAACATCCTCATCATCGATATCAACCCTCAAAACCCCAACAAGGTATACATGCATATCGATGAAAAGGCAGCACCACAAGTAATATTCGACTTTGCCGTCAAAGATATCGCCTCGTTGCGCGAACAGCTGCTCAAGTTCGAGGACCGCATCCTAAAAGAGTTTTACGCAGCTGAACACCGCCGCGTGATCAAAGCCTTCAAAGGCATGTCCCACTACGACCTCAACAAAGAAATCCGCGATCAGTTCGGCTTTGGGCTCAAATTCTCCAACGAGTTTTCAATGGCACTAAAAGATAAGAATTTTGCTTGGGTTCGCAAAGAGGCCAAAGATTTTGGAATCGGCGTATTGGTGGATGTCTTTCCCTACGAATCCCAACAAGCTTTCGACGAGCAGCACATCCTTGACAGGATGGACACCGTGATGAAACGCCATGTGGCTGCCAGCGCTCCCAACAGCTATATGGGCATCGAGCGACGCCTCGACGAACATAGCCAATATCTCCTCCCAATCGTCTGTAAGCAAGTCGATTTCAATGGATCGGACTACTGCATCGAAACCCGTGGCTGCTGGCGCACCTATGGCGATTTCATGGGCGGTCCTTTTGTCTCCTACACTTTGCTCTCTCCCGACAAGAAAAATGTCATAATGCTCACAGGCTATGTCTATTGCCCGCGCAACAAGCCTTGGACCAAGCGCGACTTGCTGATGCAGGTAGAAAGCATCTGCTGGTCTCTCGAATTCTAATTGTCAAACTAATTCATCGTTTTGAAAAAGATACTTCTCATACTAGCCTCCATCGCCATACTGCCCGCCCTTTATGCGCAGAACATGCTTAAACAGGGTGAGGTGGGAATCTCGTTTGGAGGCATGAACTACCTAGGCGACCTCAACGACCAAAGCATGTTCGGCAGCGTCAGCCCTGCTGGAGGACTGACAGCACGCATCAACATAGATACCCGCTGGGCAGTGGCTGCCAACGGGGTCTTTGGCCACATCCAAGGAGGCAATCCCGACATTCAGCCTCGCCGCAACCTCAGCTTCCGCTCGCAAATAATCGAAGGAGGCCTTCGCGCCGAATTCAACTTCTTCCCTTATGGTCTCCACATGGGAACCCAAAAACGCTCCACACCCTACATTTTCTGCGGTCTCAGCCTCTTCAAATTCAATCCACAAGCCCTCTACGCAGACACGCTTGCCGGCATATCGCAATGGATTGACCTTCAACCGCTAGGCACCGAGGGGCAAGGTACAGACGCTTACCCAGGTCGTCAGAAATACCAACTCCTGGAGATCTGCATGCCCTTCGGCATAGGTTATCGCTGGCGAATCTCGCCCAATATGCACCTCACTGCCGAATACGGCTGGCGCAAAACATGGACCGACTATCTCGACGATGTCAGCACCACATACGTTGGTTCTGAGGTTCTGAATGGAAAGCCCGACAGCGACCCTATGGCTGCTATTTTAGCTGATCGAAGCAGCGAGGTGGTTCCAGGCTATGTCAACAAACCCGGCATCAAGCGCGGTGACGACTCGCTCGACGACTGGTACTCCTATTTCTCAATCACCCTTAGCTTCTCAGCCGAAATGCTCTTCGGTTGGATGAGGGGGAAAGTATGCGAACAATAATATCTGTCAAATATCATAGAATCAATATATTGCCATGAAGTTAGAAGACATCGACAAAACCCGAGTGCCACATCATGTGGCCATCATCATGGACGGCAATGGACGCTGGGCTCAAAAGCAGTCTCACAAACGTATCTTCGGCCATCAAAATGCAATGACGGCTGTGCGCCAAGCTGTTGAAGCTGCTGTGGCCTGCGGAGTGAAATACCTGACCCTCTATACCTTCAGCACTGAAAACTGGAATAGGCCGCAAGAAGAAATCGATGGCTTGATGGAACTGCTTATAAAAGCCGTTCGAGAAGAGACTAAAACATTGATGGACAATAATGTGCGACTCCAAACCATTGGCGATACCAACCGCATTCCAGAGCGGTCGCGCAGCAAACTCCTTGAGTGCATCGACGAAACTGCTGGCAATACCGCCATGACCTTAGTGCTAGCTCTAAGCTACAGTGCTCGTTGGGAGACAGCAGAAGCTTTACGTGCCCTCTGCGACGATGCCATAAAAGGCCGCATCCATCCTAGCGAAATAACTGAAGACTCACTCCGCAACTATCTTACTACCAAGGATTACCCTGATCCAGACCTGCTCATTCGCACAGGCGGAGAACTCCGCATCAGCAATTTCCTCCTATGGCAGATGGCCTATACAGAACTTTATTTCAGCGACCAACTCTGGCCCGATTTCCGCCACGAAGACTTCTACGACGCCATCGCGGACTTCCAAGGCAGACAGCGACGATTCGGAAAAACAGGGGACCAGGTGGCAAAATAAAAAAAAATTGCACTTCTCGCACAATAAAATATAAATATTATAGTTATCTTTATTTAGGTGCTTTAAGCGCAAGTGCTTTTTGTACCACATTATTAAGTAGATAAGCTATATTAATTAATGAAGAAAATACTAAACCTACTACCGCTGCTACTGGTATTATTCCTGCCTTTGCGAGGACTCTCACAAGTCGTCATTGGCAGCCAAGAGTATGATATCGACTACCTTACTCCTAAAAAATACGAAATCGGCGGCATCACTTTTTCTGGCGCCGAGAACTACGATACCCGAATGATACTCCTCGTAGCCGGGCTTCAGGTCGGCGACGAAATACTAGTGCCTGGCGATAAAATCGGCTCCGCCATCGACCACCTTTGGAAGCAAGGGCTCTTCGAAGATGTCCAAATCTTTGTCACCCGCATCCAAGGCAACAAAATCTTCCTTGAGATTGCACTTCGCAGCCGGCCCAAACTGGCCTATTTCGATTTCCAAGGCGTACGCAAGAATGATGTGGACAAAATTAAAGAAGAGATGAAAATCGCCACGGGCGACGTCGTCACCGAAAACCTCCTAACCACTTCCAAGAACAAAATCCGCGCCTACTATCTCGAAAAAGGCTATACCAGCGTGGCTGTCAACGCCACCACCGCACTCGACACACTCACCGAAAACAAGGACGGCCGCGTCGTCATCACCTTCAAAGTCAATCCTGGCAAACGTGTCAAAATTGACTCCATCATCTTCTCTGGCAACGACAGCATCAGCAGCAAGAAACTCATGAAACAGATGAAGAACACCCATGATGTCAACTACTTCAAGAAACTCTTCGTCTTCACACCCGGCTTCTGGAAAAGCAGCAAATACCAAGAGTCCAAATACAACGAGGACCTCGAAAGCATCATCACCTACTACAACGAAAATGGTTTCCGCGATGCCCGCATCGTCTCTGACACCGCCTACCTCCTTCCGCCCGACTCAACGAAGAAGCGCGACTACATGAGAATCAACATCAACGTCCACGAAGGACATAAGTATTTCTTCCGAAACATCACCTTTGCCGGCAACACAATCTACCCCTCCGAACTCCTCGCCAAGCACCTCCGCATTGAAAAAGGCGACCCATACAACCAAACACTCCTCGAACAGAATCTGCGCTACAACCCCTCTGGTACCGACATCTCCTCTATGTACATGGACAATGGCTACCTATTTTTCAAAGCCACTCCCGTCGAGGTGGGCGTCGTCAATGACTCTATCGACATTGAGATTCGCATCATAGAAGGCAAGCAAGCCCGTGTGCGCAACGTCATCGTGGAGGGCAATACCATTACCAACGACAAGGTCATCATGCGCGAGCTCCATACACGTCCTGGAGACCTTTTCAGCCGCGATGCCATCATGCGTAGCCGCCGTGAATTGGCTACCCTAGGGTATTTCAAAGAAGAATCTATCGAACCTGATGTCAAACCTAATACCAAAGATGGCACTGTTGATATCATCTACAAGGTTTCAGAAGGCAACACCAGCCAGATCCAACTCCAAGGTGGCTACGGCAGTGGCATGATTATCGGCCAGCTAAGCTTGAACCTGTCCAATTTCTCCGCGAAGAATATCTTCAACAAGAAAGCTTGGCAACCCCTTCCCGCAGGCGATGGACAAAAATTCTCTATCAATTTCCTTACCAACGGAACAGGATACCGTGCCTTCAGCACCTCTTTCACCGAGCCTTGGCTCGGCGGCAAGCGTCCTCAGTCGCTCGGCGTCTCACTCTACCACAACTTATACAGCAACGGTTATTACTTCAAGCCCAACGACTCTCGCTATTGGAGCCTCCGCCTCACCGGTGCCGGCCTCAGCTTCACCAAGCGCCTCAAATGGCCCGATGACTACTTCATCCTCTCACACAGCCTCTCCTATAAACATTACAACCTCAACAACTACACCTACGCCGCTGGCTCCGTCTTCACCGACGGCATCGCCAACGAGTTCTGCTACGGCCTCACCTTGAGCCGCAACTCGCTCGACTCCCCAATCTACTCCCGCAGTGGCTCCGAAGTCTCCGTCTCCGGATCTCTCACTCCTCCCTATTCCGCCCTTAATGGTCGCGACTACTCCAACCTCGACATTCAGGACAAATTCCGTTGGATTGAATACTACAAACTCAACATCCGCGGATCCTGGGTCCTCAACCTCGTCGGCGATGTCGTCCTCAATGCACGCGCCCGCTTCGGATGGATGGGCTACTACAACAAGGATATCGGCACCTCACCCTTCGGCCGCTATTTCGTCGGCGGCGACGGCCTCCAGTCTTGGATGATCGACGGCCGCGAAGTTATCCCCCTGCGCGGTTACGACAACAATTCGCTTAGCCCCGAGGCCGGCGCATCAATTTTCGACCGTTATACGATTGAAGTACGCCAACCCATCATCGAAAGTGCTTCCGCCACCATCTGGATTCTCGGTTTCCTCGAGGGCGGCAACAGCTGGGAGGACATTCGCCAATTCCAGCCCTTCAATGTCTACAACTCAGCCGGCGTCGGCGTGCGTGTCTATATGCCCATGTTCGGCCTTATCGGCGTCGACTGGGGCTATGGATTCGACGGCACGCGCGGCGGCTCACACTTTCACTTCTCCATTGGACAAAGCATCGATTAATCACAATAGAACTCCTCAACAAGCATGAAACGCCTACTTCTCATCCTCACCGCAGTGCTTTTATTTGGCTCCATACAGGCACAAAAATATGCCTGTGTCAACACAGAATACATCCTGCACAGCGTACCCGAATACACGCAGGCACTCAACAAACTAAACCGCTATGCTGAGGAGTGGAAACAAGAGATTCAAACCAAGCAGCAAGAAGTCGACGAACTACGTCAACAATATCAGCAAGAGGCCTACCTGCTTCCAGACAACCTCAAGCAACGCCGCCAAGACGAAATCCATACTAAAGAAACCGAGCTCCGTGAGCTCCAGAGACAACGTTTTGGCACTGGTGGAGACCTCGACCAAAAACGTGCCGAACTACTCAAGCCGATCCAAGACCGCATATACAATGCCATTGAGCGCGTGGCCCGTGAAAAAAACTACGGCTTCGTATTCGACAAGGCTGCCTCTGCCACCGTGCTCTATGTCAGCGACAAATACGACATCAGCGACAATGTCCTCGAGATGTTAGGCGTTAAACCTGGAGATGCCGCTAAGAATGGATCCAATGCTGCCGCATCGCCTACTAATGGGAAGTCACCTTCTGGCAGTTCTGCCCCCGCTCCCAAAAACTCCAATGCCAACAAAGAAAAAAGATAGTTGCAATACAAAATATTGAATAATTGAATAATTGAAAATAATAACTAAAAAGAATAACGAAAAAATGAAAAAAGCATTTATTGCAATCCTCATCGCATTGCTCGCCTTCGGCGGCAGTACCATGGCTCAGAAAACCATTAAACTCGGTCACATCAACTCTAACGACCTCATGCAGATTATGCCTGGTCGCGACACCGCTCAAGCCCTCCTCGAAAAAGAGGTTGCCGACCTCCAAGCCGAACTCGAAGGCATGAAAAAAGAGTATGAGACCAAAGTCAGCGATTATCTCGCAAAGAAAGACCAACTCTCCGAACTTATCCGCAAAGCCAAAGAAAGCGACATTCAGGCAATGGCCACACGCATCGAAGAGGCTCAAGATAACGCCCAGCGCCTCCTCCAAGAGCGCCAGGAAGTACTCCTCAAACCCATCGTCGACCGCGCTAAGAAGGCCATCGAAGAAGTTGGCAAAGAAAACGGCTACACCTATATCTTTGACGCCGGTGTTGGCGCCGTTCTCTACTCTCAGGATAGCGACGACATCATGCCCCTCGTCAAGAAAAAACTCGGACTAAAATAATTTCTCATACAAATCATTCAAGGTGAGAAGCTCCACAAGGCTGCTTCTCACCTTTTGTAGTCAACTTAACCCATTTTGTTATGCTTGTCAAAACTTTCGGAAGCGCAATTATAGGGGTCAACGCTGTCCTCGTCACAGTAGAGGTCAGTGTGGAAGCTGGCGTTAGTTTTACCCTCGTCGGCCTTCCCGACAATGCAGTCAAAGAAAGTCAGCAACGCATCGCCACAGCCATCAGTCAATATGGATTCCGCATCCCAGGCAAACGAATCGTGGTTAATATGGCTCCCGCCGACCTCAAGAAGGAAGGTGCCTCTTACGATCTCACTATCGCCATCGGCATCTTAGCAGCTGCAGGCAATGTGAGGGCCGATGACCTTGACCAATATATCATCATGGGCGAACTTTCCCTTGATGGTAGCCTTCGTCCCATCAAGGGTGCCCTGCCCATTGCCATCGAGGCACTACACAACCACTATAAGGGCATAATCGTACCCAAAGAAAATTCACGGGAAGCAGCCATTGTCAACAATCTAGAGGTCTTCGGCGCTGAGAACATCATGCAAGTCATTGACCACCTCAATGGGGAGAAACTAATGGAACCCACCATTGTCGACACACGTGCCGAGTTCATGAACCACCTCAACCAATACGATTATGACTTCGCCGATGTCAAGGGCCAAGAACAGGTCAAGCGCGCCCTTGAAATAGCTGCTGCCGGTGGGCATAACGTCATTATGATTGGGGCACCAGGTTCAGGAAAAACCATGCTTGCTAAACGCATGCCTTCCATCTTGCCGCCACTGAGCCTTCATGAATCCCTTGAAACCACCCAGATTCACAGCGTCGCCGGCAAGATGAAGAAAGAAGACTCCCTCATTGCTGTTCGCCCTTTCCGATCGCCTCACCATACTGTGTCCGACGTAGCCCTATGCGGAGGGGGAGCTAACCCTCAGCCAGGTGAAATCTCACTCGCCCACAACGGCGTCCTTTTCCTCGACGAGCTCCCCGAGTTCCGCAGACAGGTGCTTGAAGTCCTGCGGCAACCAATGGAGGAACGCCGCATCACTGTCTCTAGGGCCAAGATGACAGTCGACTATCCCGCCAGCTTCATGCTCATCGCCGCCATGAACCCCTGCCCCTGCGGCTACTACAACCACCCTACCGTCAAATGCACCTGTGCCCCGGGCGCTGTGAAAAAATACATGAACCGCGTCTCGGGACCTCTTCTCGACCGCATCGACATACAGCTCGAAGTCATTCCCGTCCCCTTCCGCGAATTGGCCGAAAAACAACCTGGCGAAAGCAGCGCCGCCATTCGCCAACGAGTCATCGCAGCACGCCACATACAAGAAGAACGATTCAAAGATCACCCAGGCATCCACTGTAACGCACAAATGAGCGCCAAGATGCTCCGTCAATACTGTGCTTTGGACGAAGACTGCCAAGAAACCATGAAACTAGCTATGGAGAGACTTGGCCTATCAGCACGTGCATACGACCGCATTCTCAAGGTCTCCCGCACCATTGCAGACCTCCAAGGTGCCACCAACATCACCATCGAACACCTAGCTGAAGCCATCACCTACCGATCCCTCGACCGAGACAGCTGGGGCACCGTCTTCAATTAATTCCCTCTCATCAACTAATCACCTTACACAATTCCTCATCATGAGCCTAAAAGAAAAAATCATAGAACTATTAGACAAGACCGACCGCCAAGGCATTGACGAAGTCATGGACTGGCTCAACCGCAATGGTTTCTATGAAGCCCCTGCTTCAATCAATCATCATGGCAACTATGAAGGTGGCCTAGCTGAACATTCCTACAATGTCTACACTGCTGCCATGCGCCTACGTGCCACCGCCGTCAGTCTCAACCCGAGCCTTGAAGAGCAATTGCCCGAAGACAGCATCATCCTAGCCTCACTTCTCCACGATGTGTGCAAAACCGACATCTACAAGACTGCCACCAAGAAGCGCAAAAACAGCTTCGGAACTTGGGAACAATATGAAGGCTACGACATCGACTATAGCAACTTTCCACTAGGACACGGCGAAAAGAGCGTCATTGTCCTCTTGCGCCTCGGTCTAGACCTTACCGATGCAGAAATTGCCGCCATCCGTTGGCATATGACTGCATGGGATCTCCCCTTCCAGAGCTTCGACGCCCAGCACAACCTCAATACCGCCCGCGACAAATACCCCCTCTGCGCCCTCATCTCCCTTGCCGACGGCTTCGCCTCCAACCTCATGGAAGAAACTGAGAAACATTAATCTCTATCAATAGATTACAAATAAAGAGTAATCCAAAATCATTTATAATAAATACCCCAAGCGGATTCCGTTTGGGGTATTTACATTATTGAGCACATTACCCGAGATACTAATATTTTATTACACGACGAACAGTTCTGCCTTGCGAAAGCGTAATTCGCAAAGCATATGTCCCAGTTGGGAATATAGAGAGGTCAAGTTGATTCGTCGATTTGTAAGTGGCTACGCATCGCCCAGAATAATCAAAAACCTCAACTAATTCAACATTATCCGATGCAATATTCAATTGTCCTGTAGTAGGATTTGGGTATATGACTAAGCCATCAAGATCAGCAACCGTGGAGAGAGGTTCACCCTGTGTTATTGTTAATAGAAGCGTGACTATGCTATCGCAGCCACTTTGACTTTGTGTAGTAAAATAATATTCTCCACTATGAGTGTAGGTTTGACCATGCCAAAGAAAACTCTGACTGGCAGTGTCAGCAATGGTGGTGTATGCGGTATTACCGACTGTGAGATGTAAACGGACAATGCTATCACAATGGTTGACATTGCTCAAGACGATAGAGGTGTCTACATCTTCAGTGAAGACATACCTTTCCCAAAGGATACTATCGCATCCAACATACTCAACATCAAAGCTATCCGTAGGATGAACTGCGAGGTTAAGAATGACAATACTATCGCAGCCTGTAAGGGTGTTCAGAGTGTCAATAACGGAATAACTACCTACTAAAAGATTCTCAAAAGTTCGATTGTGACCTTCCCAGACAAAGGAACGGTTTTCGCAACTATTGGCTTGCTGGGTACCACGATAGGATGGATGAACAATGAGATTGACAGATACTATACTGTCGCAACCACGAACAGTGAGCATAGAATCAGTATAGACACCTGGTTGGGTGAGGCTGCGTTGGCCAAAGGAATAGCTGCGGCCTTGGCAGATGGACTGATTGTAGAGGCGGCTGTAAGAGAAATTCTGCTTGCGGGCCCTGAGGACGAAGGGGCGCTCATAGGTGAGGCCGGAAATGTCGCGGGTCTGTATGCGGACATTATAGTTGTATCGGCCGGTACAGCTGAACGAGCCGGCAGTGATGAGGCGGTTGCCCTGGATGGCAAAGAGGCCGTTGTCGTCATCGCCGGCACCGCTGACGAGGCTGTAGGCGAAACCGCCGCCGCCATTGTTGTCAAAGGTGGTGAGGGTGCCGACGAGGGTGCCTGAGGGGGCGTTCTCGTCGAAGAGTATGTTGGAGAGCAGCAGCTCTTCAGGAGCGGTGTTGAGGTCAAGAGCGACCTCGGGAACAGACTTGAAGGGCTCTTGGTTGCCCACATTGTCGGTGGCACGGGAAACGAAACTATAGATTTCGCCAGAAACGAGCGGATAGAGCACGGTGTCGCCGACGGCATAGCGTCCGGCAGAAAGGTACTCGCCGCCATTGGCTGAGACCATGAGTTCGACATAAGCCACACCGGTACCCCCGGCATCGTCGGAGGCCGAGAAGGTGAAACTGAGACTGCTGCTGTCGGAGGCCAGCACCGCAGCGAGGGCAGAGGTCGGAGCCGCCGCATCGAAAGCGTTGGTCCAAAGATTGGTCTCTATGAGGTCATTGACATCGAAGACGATAGAGGCCATAGCGCCCACAGTGTCGCCAGTGGACAGCGAGGCAGCAGGAGCTACCGAGAAGGTGACATGCCCCTCGCCGCGATGGAGGCTGTCGTTGACGGGCAGGAAGCCCATCATCGAGCTGGAGGGGGCAAAACCAGTGGCGGGATCGACACTCTGGAAAATCCAATAAATCTCGCGACGGCCGACATCGAGGCCGGCAGAGACATCGAGCCATACACCCAGCGAGTCGGTCAGGTCAAGACGGGTAGAATAATTGTTAGCGCCGGCGGGCACGGGAAAGCTGAAGCTGCCGAAGCCGAAGTCGGAGAGTTGGACCGATGCCATGTCGTGCTGCGGCGGGATGGGATAGGTGACGGTGACGCGCGAAGCCGGAGCTGAGGCGAATTCGGGGTCATTCTCAAAGGAGATGCTGTAGCGCATACGGTCGGAAGCATTCACATAGCGCAGCGAATCAAAGCCCATCGGCCCGGCAATCTCATTGGGATCTTTGGAACAGTCAATCACAGCGAAGTCGATAATCAGATTGTCCTCAGCCTTATGGCCCGAGGCATCTATAATCGAAACGCCATATTCGCCAGGATCCGTCACTATGACGGTACTGTTGGCATAAGGGTCGGAATTTTGTACCACAGCGCCAGTCCAGTAATATCGGACAGGGGCGGTGGCTTTGGCAACTTGGGCCGTGAGGATGATGAAAGGCGGCTCTAAGCATCCGGTGGCTCCGGCGCTGGGCTTGATGCTCACCGAGGGCCGGCAGGACTCGTCGAGGAGCAGCTGGATAGGTTCCTGGAAGATGACTTTGTCACAATCGTTGGCTGTCACGGTGAGCAGATAGGTGCCCTCCTCGAGGCCGGGAACCTGCTGGCCGTGGAAGGGACGTGTGAGCGATCCGCCAGTCCAGGTGAAGGTGCACTCGTTGCGAAGTTCTTCGGGGAACATGACATCGAGGATGCCGTCCTTGCCAGGGGAGCAAGATTCATTCATGACTACATACGGAACAATCTGGGCCGGCAGCAGGGGACAGGCCATCAGCAGCAGCATAAGGGGCAGGAATATTCGTGCGGTATTCTTCATAGCGGATTAATCTTGAGCGGGGTTGAAAATGGCGGGGCGGTTGTCCTCCTCGTTGGGGACTCCGTCGCCGTCGATATCGGGGTCGCAGACGTCGCCGATGCCGTCGCAGTCGGTGTCGTCCTGGTCGGGATTGGGGGTGGCGGGGCAGTTGTCCTGCTCGTTGGCAATGCCGTCGTCGTCGAGGTCGGGGTCGCACTCGTCGCCGATGCCGTCGCCGTCGAGGTCCTCCTGCAGGGGGTTGGCATGGAGGGGGCAGTTGTCGCAGGCATCGCCAATGCCGTCGCCGTCGCTGTCGGTTTGGGAGGGATTGTAGTGGATGGGGCAGTTGTCAATGGTGTCGGGGACGCCGTCGCCGTCCTGGTCTGGGTCGAGCTCGTTGGGGATGCCGTCGCCGTCGATATCGGGGTCGCACTCATCGCCGATGGAGTCGTAGTCGAAATCCAACTGGCGGGGGTTGACGGCATAGGGGCAGTTGTCGCAGACATCGCCGAGATGGTCGCCGTCGGCATCTTCCTGGCCTGGGTTGTAGTGCCTCGGACAGTTGTCGCAGACATCGCCCATGCCGTCCTGGTCGTAGTCCTCCTGCCGGGAGTTGGCATGCAGCGGGCAGTTGTCGCAGACGTCGCCGATGCCGTCGCCGTCGCGGTCCGACTGGTCGGGATTGGCGTGGCAGGGGCAGTTGTCGAGGGCGTTGGCGACGCCGTCGCCGTCGAGGTCGTTGCCGAGATAGAGCTCGTCGGGGCTGTGCCTGTTGAGGAAGAGCAGCAGGTTGTTGGGCATGAGGCCTCCGACGCTGTCGACCGCGAGGCGCCACTGGCCGGAGCTCTGGGCCGCGAGGTAGGGCATGATCAGCGAGTCGGCGCCGACGAAGAGGCGGACGAGCAGCAGCTGGCTACCGCCCTGGGCGAAAGAGCAGAGAAGCCGCAGGCTGTCGATGCCGCCGGCGAAGGCCAGCACGCGCGAGCTGTTGGTGTCGGCGGCTGTATCGGGGAACACCCGCGCCTGGTCGGCGGGGCGGTAGAGGCTGCGGATGCCCGCGGCGCTGCCCGAGCGGTAGGCCTGCAGCAGCCGGCAGAGCAGCGCCGGCGGCGTGTTGGTGTCCGCGGCGCTCTTGCCGCCCCCCGTGAGGGCGACGACGGCGTCGGCGGCGTCGGCATAGATGCAGCCGGTGAAGTCGTAGGCCATGACGCCGTTGCAGATAGTGTGCGCGCTGTCGCGCGCCAGAAGCGTGACGGTGTCGTCGGCCAGGTTGAGGGTGACGGCATAAGGCTGGGGGCTGTAGGCCGGAAAACGGTGCGTCTGGCCCATGGCGGAAGCCGTCAGCGCCAAGGTCAGGCATAGGATGAGATACTGTTTTTTCATAATGGCAGCGAGAAATTCATGAGGGGGAAATAGCCGTCCATGGTGATACAGCTCAGCCCCTCGAAGTGAAGGATGAGCATGACGTCGAAAGCCAGGGTGGCGCCGCTGTCCTGCTCGCCGGAAGCGAAGCACCACTGCGCGGCAACTGAGCCCTGGCCCCGGATGGTGGCCGTGGCATTGAAGATAGAGCCTCCGAGAGCGTTGACGCCCAGGCCGCCCTCGAAATAGACGCCCACCTGCATCGGGATGCAGGCCGACATGCATTCGGTGTTGAACGAGAGGACGCCGTTGAAAGGTCCCACGGTGACGAAGCCGCCGGCGCCCAGCACCACGTTGACAGTGCCGATGATCGGGATGCCGGCAAGCGGAAATTCGCAGGAAAGACCCATCTGCGCAGTCGCCGCGCCGAAACTGACCTGCAGCGCCAGATTGGAAGTGTGGTCGGGACAGCAGAGCCGCTTGGGCTGGATATTGGGAGCCATGAAGGGGAACGAGAACGATGGCTTGCAAGCAATCGCCTTCAGAAACTTCATATTGTCAATCTTGTTCTGAATCTCCTGCACCTTGTCGAGATTATTCAGCGCATCCTCGACCCGCTTGATCTTGGCCAGATCCACCGAAGGGATGGCGGTCAGATTGAGGGCCGAATTGACAACAAAGATGTCGCACTCGTAAGTGGAATTGGTATAGCCGTGGTTCTCCAAAGTGAAAGTGAGCGTCTGGGAATGCTCGGCCGCCGAGGTGCCGTTGATGCCGTTATTCACTGCACGGTCGGCCGAGATCGTCACACGGTCCTCATAGCCCCCGGGCTGGGTGATGATAAAGAACTGGTCGAGGGTGATCTCGTCGCCGTGGTTGTAACATTCATACAGCGGCACGACCGAGACGATCACCGCGCTGTCCTTCATAATGACGCGCACCTGGTCCTCATCCACGCCGTTGCGCGAAATGCGTTTGCAGGTATAGAAAGCCGTGTCGGCATCGTCGAGCATAGGCCAGCACTCGATGACAGGCCGCTTCTCGTCGCCGACAATATGGGGCCCGCTCCAGACATAGCATGCCTCAGGATCGGAGTTGGGAGTGCCGACAGTGACAGTCTGATAAGGATTGCCGACTTCGCGAAGCACATGCACGTCGGGCCCCGCCCATTGGGCAAAGGCACCCCCCGCGGCCCACAGAAAAAGAATGATTGTTGCGATATGTTTCATGTGAGAATATCTCTATTATTATTCAACGGATGATTATTTAACACGTTTGATAGATGTGACCAATGCCTCGCCGACATGGCAATAGAGGGTGATGATACCCTTGACACCGGGACGGAGGAGGCCCTGCGGCTCGCCCTCAATGGTGAGCGGGACGCGCAGGATAGCGGCGCTATCCGCCAGCCCCTCATAAGAGCGCGCCAAGACAGTGTTGCCATAAGCACCAATCTCTACAACAGCATCCTGAATATCGTTATTACCGAGGTTCTCGAACTCCAAAGCAATGGTAATGGATTGTAAACTGCGCGGAGTGACGGGGAGAATGACACTGTATCCCAAGAGGTCGCTACTGCCTTCGACAACATGGAAGGCATTGTGGAGCATCTTCACGCCTTCGCAGTAGTTGAGGATGCCTACATTGTAAAGGCCGGTATCGGCACCATCAAGGTTGAAATGGCAGTAGGCCTTGCTGATATCGCTAAATATCAAGGATTCGGCAAAGATGGTGTCACCACCACGGCACATCCACACACGCATGTCTGGACGGAAATGAGAGCCTTTGAGCTCGATGGTGACACCACCTGTATTGCCCCCTTCATTGGGCGTGATGGCACTAAGCTCGAAAGGCAGTATCTCAGCCTCGACAGTGACAGCCTGAGGCTGATTGGCAACAGAGTTTCCATAGAGACTCACACCATAGTATCCTGGACGCAGAGAGGGTATGTAGAGTTCGGGGTTGGAGACGTGCTGACCAATGGTGGAATAGGTACTGTTGATATTGTCGGCCATGGCACCTTGTGACACATAGAGCGTGTTCATAGTGCCAGACAATGAGTCATCGCTAGAGATGAGCAGGTGTGCTGTTTCACCAGCTTCAGACAAGACAGAGAGCTTATAGTTGTTGGGTTGGCCGTTGACAAGTGTGTCGCTGAGAGGGACGTTGAACAGCAATTCGCGCAACGTCACATGGCAGGGAGGTGTGACAGAAATGTTATTATCCTCATCCGTTTCTTGGAAAGCATTGCGCACGTCGGTGAGGACAATGAGGTGATAGGTGCCCTCGGCGACGCCTGTGACACGGACATCAAGCTGTTGCTGCAATGTATCGCCTGGCATCAGATTGACAGAAGTTTCGTCAACGGTGCCAAGGAGCTTGTCGGAAGCGTCGAACACATCATCCTCTGAGAGGTAGACCAACGTGCTGAGGCCCTTTCCGGAGATAGCGTAGGTGCCGATATTGGCCAATGTCCATTGCAGGGGCACGCGGCTTCCGCTGACCATGGTTTCAGGGGCATGGATTCTTGTAATGACAAGGTCGCCTGGATTAGACAGGGTGACGGTCACCTCGACAGCAGTGTCGTTATTGGACATCGTCTTTTCATAGAAACTCTGGTTGGTATTGATGCGCAAAACCAGATCCATGTCGCCACTATAGGGAACAGGAATGGTGATGCTGACGGTATTTGTGATACTGCTATCAACGGCCAAGGTGGTGTAGTGGGAGTTAGTAGCTATCGGCATATCTGGGATATCGTGGGTGTAGGTGTAGAAAACCTTGTCAGTCCATCGAGTACTCACCAAGGTGTCGCCGACATTGGTGACAGTGTATGTCAAGCGTGCAGGCTGACCAGCGACGAGGGGATCGAGCAATTGCACATCGGTGATTGCCAAGTCAGGAACGGGAACAGGGTCAATGCCAATGGGGAACCGGAGCGTATTGTTGGAACGATCAATGTCGTATTGGTTATTCAGCGCATCGGCTATGGCAAAGAGGTACATGAGACTGTCGGCTCCCATGGGTATGGTGAGGCTGAGGGTAGTGCTATAGCTTCCACCGGCTCGGAGAGGCAACCGATATTTGCTGGTAGCCATGAGGTCATTGTTGGACATGATGGTGTCGGAAGCAAGACAGATTCTATTGGACCACTGGTCGGCGGTAGTGGCATAGTCGGAGACATTGGTCATATGCAATGTGTATCTGACACGTTCGCCCCACTGGGCATGGGTGGGCCCCACAACAGAGTCTAGACGGAGGTCGACAGGTGTGGACATGATGCGTATGGTGTTGGCACCAGTAAGGACATTATTGGTCTCATCTGTTTCATAAATGCACTCATTGAAGTCAGTGACGGCATGACAATAATAGTCGCCCGCAGCAAAATCATTAGGAACATTGCAGAAGAAGAAACTATTCAGGGTGTCGCCTGGTTCAATGGTGACAAACTCCGCTTGATGACCTACCAAAACAGCCGTGCTTGCCACATAGTTGGCACTGTGCGAAACAAAGAGCTTGGTAGACAAGTTGCCGATGGCAGGCCTGCTACCCTGGTTGGTAACAGCGAAGTCAATAGTTGAACGTGTTCCTGCAAAGAGGGTGTCAGGCATCGTGAAGCTGGCAACTTGGAGATCGGAATATTGAGCCAACGCCACGTGGATAGGATGGAGGCCGTAGGTGATATTGTTGGACTCATCCTGTTCACAGATAGTGTTATCGCGATCAACGACCACATGCAGATAATAGTTGCCCTCTATCCCGTCGGGTATAGTCACAGTATTGGTGCGGAAAATGCTGTCGCCAAGTTCTGGACGTATAGCTGAACCAATATTGTAAAGACGGCGCTGGGTGGCATAGTTGACGGCCGAAGGACTCTCATTGTAGTATATGCTAAGGGGCACAGTTCCATTGCCAAGCAGGTCGGTATTGCCACTATTATGCAGCCAATAAGAGACTGTCAGCTCGCTGCCCGACAGAGCACTGTCGGGATAGGTCAGGCCGGTGACATAGAAATCGGCCTTGCGAGGCTCGAAATGCACTGTTTCGCTGACATTGTTGTTATAGGCAGTATCCTCGTATAAGCGGGTGCCATACTTCATTGTATTGGCAACAATCCTAAATGTACCATCGTTGCCGGAGATGCAAGGCTCAATACCGTGGAAGCTGATTCCGACACTATCACCAGGGGCCAAGTTGAGAGAGACGCCTCGCTGGTCGGTCAGGGTTCCGAGATAGAGGGTGTTGTAGACAAACCCTTTGGCTACGCCTTCACCCACATTCTTGAGGTAGGCAGTGACATCAAAGAAAGTAGACGTTTCGCCTGACCACTGCATGGAGGGCTCGGTGATAATGAGGTCGGGCACAGAAAGCCGCAACGGCACCATGCGCATGTTATCGGATTCAGCAGTATCTTCAAAGATACCACCATCAGCATCGACAAAGAGGACGAGACGATAGTCGTTGGCCTCTGTGTCGGGGAAAGTCACTATTGTATTGACAGTATAGGTACCGCCAATAGGCAATTCATGAAAATGTTGAGCGGAGCTCAATAGCGTGGCAGTGTAAGGATTGAACTGTCCATCTGCCGGAGCCATATAGAGTCGATCAAACCAACTGCTTTCTTCCGTGGTGGCATATCCATGGTTGGTCACAGTCCAAGAGACATTATATGTTACGCGCGGTGAGACACTGTCGGGAGCTGTGAAATTTGTAATGGCCAGATCAGCCAAAGGCACGCGGTGAATGGTGATATTCTGGGTGGATTCATACTGGTTATTGCTCTCAAGGGTGCTTTCAAAGACATTATCATCCACATCGGTAACGATGACGATGGAATAGTCGCCACTATACCAAATGGGCAGATGCACTAGGGCTGAACCAATGTAGTATTGGCCTGTGTCGAGCGGAGCGGAATGATGCACTTTGGCTAACTGTATTCCTAATGAAGAACTGTCCGCTGGATGGAAATATACGGCATCATCCCAACCTCGGTTGGCAATATTGCTGCCTCGGTTCTCAACCCTCCACTGGATGATGATATTGGAATTGGAATTGGCATCAATAGGATGGTTGGCCGCCGTAACTTGCAAATCGGGAGTAGCTCCAGGCAGAATGGTGAGATGCTTGAAGAAGAAGTTATCGGACGGGTTGGTTTCTCTCAGTGTCATGATAGTCGGCTGGCCTTCAGCCGTGATAAACCCTGTCGAATCGGGCTGATAGGGATCGGGAATGATGTTTCCAACCGACGATAAGTCATAGTGAAATAGGTCTAATTGATTACTGAGTAGGAAGAGATAGAAGGTGCCTATGAAAGTCTCTGGAATCATGACGGTATCAGTTCGGGTATAGCTCTCACCTGGTCTGAGACTGCGCAGGTTGGGTACCGAGAGCAGATGCCCAGCCCTATCGAAAGGATCATTGGCACGAACCTCAAAATTGCTCACAAGCCAAAGATTGTCCTGCCATGTGAGACCGAGAGGCGTGCTGCCTTCACCATCGTTGCGTACTGTCCAAGTAACAGTCATGGGCATGCCCGCTATCGGTTCCGAATTGCTGAGGGCGGTAACATGCAAATTTGGCAACTCTTCAGCACAGAAGTAGTGGACATCGCTGGTTTGGCTGAGGCATTCGTTCCATGCCACCACCTTCCAAAAGTAATGAAGGCCTGGTTCGTAATAGGGCAATATATATGTCAGCTGGCTGCGAACAAGACCGGAGACGGTGGGCTCCGTAGGCTCGCGAAAGCCGGCCTCCCAGAAATAGAAGTCGTATGAGGTGGCCTCTGGTATAGAGTCCCATGAGAAGTTCACCGTCGGCGTATAATAATTCGAAATCTGGTTGATAATGGTGCTGTCGATAGGCATCATGTTGGTGAAGGACGACAGCGAGCGGCCTGCGGCATCGCAAAGGGTGGTGAAGGTCAGCTGCGGCGAAGTAAGGCTATAGCCGTCGCCACACACCGCATCCACACGCACGGTGTAGCTGCGGTTGATGTGCAGGTCGGTTAAGTTAATGATAGTATCGTTCAGCAGCAGGATGCTATCCAAATTCTCTTGCTGACAGGTTATCTGGAGACGCCACTGGCTTTCGGTGCCCCGCGGTGTCCAAGCAATGGTGGCATTGTAGCCAGTGACATTGCTGCTGCGCAGGTTGATGGGCGAGGGGCAGCCTGTGGCTTCGGCACATTCATAGGCACCCAGGTCCATGGCAGTGCCCTGGATGCGGCCATTGCCATCTATGTCGTTGTCCAAGTGAAGATAACTGCTATTTCCATAGTCCACGCAGCTAGAAGCTGGGTGCAACCGATAGTTCCCAGCCACTGGGTCAACAAATCGAACATACTGAACTGCATTGGACGTGCCATCGTTGACAGGATCCAATGTCAGGCTATTGTTTTCTGGGTCGGCATAGTCGTTCCCCACGGCGCAATTATAGAGCGTTCCGCGGCCTTGCTGTTTGTAGATATTATCTGATGCGTTATTGGCCGTGTTGCCCCAGATGATGCTGTTGTACACCCCGCATTCTGCGGCGAAAAAGATTCCGCTGCCCTGGGCAGAACTGCCCGTAGCATGGTTGCCCACGACAGTGGCATTGTAGATTCGTGCCAAGTTGTAGCTATAGTCCACATAAAGGCCGCCTCCGGTATGGGCTTCGTTGCCGGCCACCAAGGTGTTGTACAGAGTGTCTGAGCCATACAGATAGGCTCCGCCGCCCGTGGTGGCGACGTTGCCCACTATCTGGCTATTGCTGATGATAAGATGGTTTGAGGTTCGGCTGATGTCATAACTGTCGGCTATGCCGCCGCCAGTAACTGTGGCTACACGGGATGCGGTGCTCTCAAAGCTGTTGTTGCGGATGATGCAGCGGTCGATATTGACGCTTCCATTCACAAAGATTCCTGCACCAAATAAAGAGGTCCTGTCTGCGGCATGGAGGATGTTGTCCTGCACGATGCAGTTGCGCAAGGTGACGCCGCCCATGAAGTTCGCTCCCGCGCCGTTGGCATCGGTGACATAGCCGTGCTGCAGCGTGAATCCGTCGCAGAGGGTGGGTGTTGCGAACTCTGTTGTCTGGGCAATGACGCGGTTGGAATAGCGTGCATCCAAGATGGTGGCATGGGCTGCGAAATCACGCTGTGAGAGGTCGTAGTCTTCCGGCTCATTGCCTGCAAAGCCGCCATACATGTCAATGCCTTCAACCAAGGTGAAAGCATTGGTAGAAACGGTATTGCCATAATAGGTGCCCTGCGACACCCAGATGTCGGGCATGCTGATGCCGCGCTGGCGCAGCTGCGATGCCATGGAGATGGCCCATCCTAAGTCGGCGGCGGCATTGTCCCACGACTGTCCGTTGCCGCTGCCTGCGGCCGTAGCAGAAACATAGATGCGGTTCAAAGGCAGCACCAAGGTGGTGAAACGCAAAGTCTGCCAAGGACTATAGCGATTGTTGCCGCACCAACGGCGGATACGCACTTCATAGTTCTCATTCATGCGCAGATGCGACAAGGTATATTCCCTCAGGGTGTCGACGTCGACATTGATGTATTCGCCGCCGGCGGGGCGGTACTGCAGGAGGCAGCGGCTGGGCGACTGCCAGCTGAGGGTGGCATTGCTGTCGGAGAGATGGGAGAGGTAGAGCACCGGGGGCTGGCAGCCGTTGCTGTCGCAGTGGTGGGTCGCCAGGCGCAGCTCGCACTGGCTGCTATTCTCCACAGTTCCGGTAGGCAGCTGGCTGACGTCGAGATGGTTGCTTGAGGCGACAAAGATCCTATTGTTATAATAAGAGGGGTCGTATTGCTGATAGAAGGGTCTGTTGGCAGCGACGGTGTCGTTGTTGATCATTGCCACCACGAGGTTGTGCGAACCGTCGTAGACGAATGTCTCGTCCAACGGCAGCCCCATCCAGCCTCCGCCGATGTTGTAGAACTGGCCGCTATAGACCTGTATCAGGCTGGCAGGGTCGATATAGTCGTTCCCGTTTTCGAAACGCTCCTTGTCGGTGAGTCCCAGAAACAGCTGCACGCGGTTGGTCATCTCATCCTCAGTGGTGGCATGGAAATAGAGCGTGTCGATCACACCTGCAAAGCCCTGCAGCTGCTCGGCACGGTATATCTGCTGACTATATGAGTAGTAGGCATCATTATATTCGGTGTTTATCGGAAACCTGCTGGTAGTGCCACGTGCACCGGCATTGACCGTCAGCACGGTGTCCATGCCCAGATGGCAGTGAGTGCGGAAAGTGCTGATGCCGGAGTAGTCGCTGTAGCTGCTGTCTGCGCATAGGGTACGTATGCGCACCTCATAGGTGGCTTGGGTGTCGAGCTGCTGCAAGAAACAGTCGTTGGCGGTGCCGTCCAGTGCCATCGTGGCCCAATCGCCGTCACTGTCCCGTCGATATTCCAATTCAATGCCGGCAGGGTCGCAGCCCTGCTCCTGGCTCCAGCTGATGCGGGCCGTGGTACCCAATGCTGTGATGGCTATTCCCTCGGGAGGGATGCAGGGCACTGTGCCGTCAAACTCATAGCAGCCTATGTCGGGGAGCCCGTTATAGATGCGTCCATTGCCGAGCAGGTCTTCGGAAGGAAGATAATCTGCATACAAGGTGCTCCGGTCTCTCAAGGGCGAGGCAGGTAGCAGGCGCCAGTTGCCATCGTTATGGTCGAGGCCTATGCCCGAGGCAGGATGCACAAATCGCGGGCCGCTGGCCCTGTCGTCGTTACTTTCCGAAAGCGATATGCAGTCATTGAATGAATAGGCCGTGACATCGCCTTGCACTGCGCAATTGTGATAGGTGCCCGCAGCAACCTGTCCTATCTGGCTCTGGAAAGAGGGGTGCGAGCCGCCGTTGCCCCAGATGACGCTATTGTAGACATAGGGGGTGCCATAGATGCCGGCAGTCCGCAGATTGTTGTTATTATTATAGTCGTATCTTATTTCATTGGCCACAATGTCGCAGAAGGCCGCCGTGGTATAGCTGAATGCGTATAGGCCGCCGCCGATGTAGGCGCTGTTGTTGGCAATGAGGCTGCCCACAATGAGGCCTTCGCGCAGGCATACGCCGCCGCCGCCGGCGGTGTTCACATTGTTGGTCGTGGCATTGTTGTCGGTGATCGCGCAGTTGGCCACCGTGCCGCCATAGAGGTAGATGCCGCCGCCGCGTGCCGTGGCCGTGCAGCTGTCCACTGTGCTGTTGCGCAAGGTGCCGCCGTAGAGATACACGCCGCCGCCATTGCCGTAGTTGCTGTTGGTGCTCGTGGCCGTGCAGCCTGTGATGGTGCTGTTGCGCAGGATGCCGCCGCCTCTGAGATAGGCGCCGCCGCCATCGGTGCTGCGGCCGTTGCGGATGGTCACGCCGTCCCACACGCAGCTATCCGATATATATGAGGGTTGATAGAGCACCCTGCGGCTGCCCTGTCCGTCCAAGATGGTGGCATGGGCTGCCAAGTCGCGCTGCCCGAGGTCGTAGTCTGCCGGCTCATTGCCCGCAAAGCCGCCATAGATGTCTATGCCGGCATAGGTCGTGAAGGCTCCCGTGCCGGAGGCGGCATCGGTATTGCCATAATAGACACCCTGGGCCATCCATACCTGCGGACGCAGGTCGGGGTATTCTTCCATGACCTCATAGGCCATCTCCACCACGTCGCCGATATCGTCGGCTGCATCGGCCCACGACAATCCGTTGCCGCTGCCCGTGGCTGTCGGTTTGATGTAGAAGCGGTCTATCAGCTGTATCGGAGTTTCGAACGATGCTTCGCGCCAAGCAGAGGTCTCCCCTGCCCCGCACAGGCTGCGCACGCGCAGCTGATAGGCTGTCGAGAAGACCAGTCCCGCAAGGCGCAGGGTGTCGCCCGTCAGCACCACCGCAGTGTAGTCCTCGTCTTCGGCACGGCGATACTCGGCCTCAACTGCGGCCGTGTGCGTGCAGAGGAAGGCGGCGCTGTGGTCGGTAACCTCCAGCTGCGTCAATCGCGGCCTCGGACAGCTGCTGCAGCTGTTGGCGAAGGTGATGTCGAATGGCACATCTTCCGAGCCGTTGAAGGCGACAACCTGGTCTTCGTTGTTATCATAGATCTCAAAGCTGGCTTCATTGTCGTAGTTTCCCGGAACCCACTGCAGCCGCACATCTCCCGGACAGAGCGAGAGCATTATTGTGTCTTCATGGACGCCGCTCTCATCTATCGTTGCCTCAATCAGGTTGCTCCCCTGGATGATATTCAGCTGAGCGCCGTTCCAAGTGTCGCCATAGCTTTCGTGCATCACCAGCATCAGTTCGCATGGGTTCGAGCAATATTGTGTTGCGAATGCCCCATGCAACTCGCGGCTGCTGTCGGAGGCGGAGCATGCCGCTCTCAGGTAAAAGTCATATACTGTGGCCGAGTCGAGTCCTGTGACGGTCAGCAAGGTGTCCGTGACGCTGAGCGTCGTGCCCGTGCCTCTCGCAAATCCGGCTGCTCCGTACTCCATTTGCCACTGGCTCTCTTCTCCTCTCGGATGCCAGGCCAAGGTCATCTGGCCCAAGCTGTTTTCGGTCTGTCTGAAATTCGTTGGCCTTGGGCAGGTGGGACAGCTATTCAAGATTCTGGCCACCGTGTCGCCATTCGAAATGGTGTCGCCGCTCACTGCCGCCACCATGACGTCGTCGTTGTCATAGAGCTCGAAGCTGGTTTGATAGTCGTCCCAGCCCGAATGCCACACCAAGGTCACGCTATCGGGACATGCCGAGAAGAATGCCTCCTCGTCATGGCTGCCATTCGGCATCGTGAAGGTTGCGAGCAGGCTGTCCAATTGATATACGTACAGCTGCGCATCTTCCCAGCCATAGCCATATCTGGAATGCATGGCAATCCTCATCTCGCAGGGGTTGGAGCAGCACTGGGTTGTGAATCTTCCCAGCCGCTCATTGCTCTGCTCTGTCGCCGAGCACACTGCCTTGAGGTAGAAGTCGTAGGCGGTCGCCGAGTCGAGCCCTGCGACGGTCAGCAGGGTGTCTGTGACGCTGAGCGTCGTGCCCGTGCCTCTCGCAAATCCGGCTGCTCCGTACTCCACCTGCCACTGGCTCTCTTCTCCTCTCGGATGCCAGGCCAGCGTCAGCTGGTCCAATTCATTGCCAATCTTCCTGAAATTGCTGGGCATAAGGCAGGTGGGACAGCTATTCACGATTCTGGCCACCAGGTCGCCGTCCCACAGGGTGTCGCCGTTGCCGACAGCCACCAAGGTCTCATCGCCGTCATACAGTTCGAAGGTCAAATCGCTGCGATATCCTTCCGACTGCCAAACCAAGTCAAGCGTGTCGGGGCATACTGGAATATAGGCCACGCTGTCGCCATAATCTATGCCCGAATATGCGCCGAGCATGATATCGTGCTGATAGAAGGCTATGCGGTTGTTGTACCAGCCATCTCCGCCATGCATCACGAGCCTCATGTCGCAGGGACTCGAGCAGCACTGTGTCGCAAATGTTCCTTGTATCTCGCTGCTCTGGTCTGTGTCAGCGCACACTGCTTTCAGATAGGCATCGTAGCGCGTGGCCGAATCCAGCCCTGTGAGGGTTGCGATGGTGTCTGTTAAAGTGAGCGTCGTGCCATTGCCCCGCTCAAATCCGGCAGCCCCGTACTCCATCTGCCACTGGCTCTCTTCTCCTCTCGGATGCCAGGCCAGTATCAGCTGGGACATCGTATTGCCAATCATCCTGAAGTTTTCAGGCCTCGGGCAGGTGGGACAGCCCCTGAAGACGGCCACGGTGTCGCCATTGCTTAACGTGCTGCCATTGGCGATAGCCACCGCCAAGTCTCCGCTGCTGGTGTACACTTCAAAAGAAGTTTCAGAATCATAATGGCCCGCTTGCCATATCAGCACCACATCTTCTGGGCACATCTGCATGTATCCTTCATAGGAGCGTCCGCTCCCTATCGTGGCTGTTCCGCGCAAGGTGGAGCCTTGATAGAATTGCAGGGCGGCCCCGTTCCATCCGTCGCCATAGCTGTCGTGCAGCACAACGCGGATGTCGCAAGTCAGCGCACCGCCGGCGCACTGTCCCTGGACGCGGGGCATGGCGGCTATCATCAATAGTAAACTTATTATTGCGTATATCTTTCTCATTCTCATGTATTTCCTAATCATTTATGCGTACCATTCTCACCGACATCCCATAGACTCGGTTGTAGACATAGCGCGAGTATACGAATTTGCTGTTGAATCCTAGGCAGTAGGCCGATGCTGCGCTGCTCGGCGTCGACGACCAGTAGTAGCCTATCAGCCCTTCGTTGCAGCCCAGGTCACCATAGCTGTTGCCGGCCATGGGCAGGAACACGCAGCCCGCGTCTTCCAGCTTCTGCCATTCCGCCAGGGTGTAGTCTTCTTGGCTCGAGGTGTTGCAGTGGCTGTTCAGCACCGAGGGCACCGCCACCTCTGCGGGCCACGACATCGCGTCGGGCAGCAGCAACAGGCCTCCGATGCCGTCCACCATCACCTCGGCATAACGTGCGTCGGCCGTGCCGCCGAGGGTGGGCGCCGTGCCCGTTGCCGTGCTACGACCATTCAGCAGGTAGTGCCACTCGTCGGCCGTGGGCAGGCGGAAGCCGTCCATCTCTATGCCGTTGGCGGCGGCCCAGCCAAAATAGTCGGTCCAGCCCGTCGCCTCGCCGCCCAAGATGTCGTACTGGTAGTCGGCAAAGCGGTACCTGCCCTCAGCGGCGTTGTGCTGCACGTTGCCGCGCCCGAACCATGCCTGCCTATCCTCGCCGAGGCTGAACAGCCCGCCCACGGTCCCCTCGGGACCACAGGCAGCAAAGGTCAGCGCACTGGCGCCAAAGGCGGCATAGTCCACCTGGTTGCGCACGATGGTCAGGGCCATCGTCGCCGCCTTGGTGCATACGCGGCTGTCGGTGGTGTAGAACTTCATCACGAAACTATGGTACGTCCCCGCAGGCAGGAACAGGTAGAAATCCTTCGCACTGCTGATGTCGGCTCCCGTGCCGCATTCCAGCGTCACGCTGCCGCCCAGTCCGCTCGGCACCAGCGCCGGCGCCGACGTTGAGGCGTCGTGCTGGATGTCGAAGGCTCCCGACAGCTGCCCGTCGGCCGTGATCGTGATGCGGCTGATGCTGACGCCCGGACTCGTGAGGGTGACCTTCAGCGCCCCGCAGAGGTTGCGGAACGACAGCGTCCTGCTGTTCGACTCGGCATACATCGGGAAACCCCGCATGCCATCGGCCGAATAATGCTGCACCTCGGGCAGCCACACCGCCGTGTTGCCCCTGCTCGCAGAGGCGGGATAGATGGCGTGGAACGGGGTGGCAATCTGCGGCTCAGCACCCTGATAGCCCAGGTCGGCCTGTGAGGTGCCTTCGCCCTGCGTCACGTAAAAGTCGCAGCCATTCACCCGCACCGTGTCGCCCGACTCCCATTTGGGCTGGTATCCGTCCAGCACCACCTTGTCCTTGTCGCGACAGCGTTCCATGCTGGCCGAAAAATACGATGTGCTCTTGTCCGGGGTACACGCTGCTGCGCACAGCGCCAGCAACAGCCCGGCTTGGTATTTGCGTATATTGAGTTTCATGAGGCTCTAGAAATAATGGGTGACATCGTCTCCCTCGGTCATATTCTCAGTACATTCTCCACGTTCGGGAACGGGGTTCTCTGGCATATCGCTGCCGGTCCATCCCACCTCAACCACAAAGGCCGTCACATGCACATGCGGGACCTGATATTCCTGTTTTTGCACTTTTTCCATTCGGATGCTATTTTCGCTTATACTATTGATAATATGTAATTTATTGATGCAAAATGCTCAATTTTTTTGTAAAAAAAGTGGTGCAAAATTACGAAAAAAAATTGTATTATTAAATTTATTCGAAAAAAAAAAGAATATGAACCCACAAGATTACCCTGGATTCATATTCCATTTTTTAAGCCTTATCTGAGGACAGAGGACGAGAGACCGAAGACGAGAGACAGAGGACGAAAGACCGAAAACCTAGCACATCAAAGCCCCACGACCCTTGAACTTTGAACCTTGAACCTTGAACTTTGAACCTTGAACTTTGAACCTTGAACCTTGACCCGCGACCGCAGGGAGCCCTCCCCCTCGACCCTTGACAACAAAAAACAAACAACAGATAACCGACGGCTCCCGCCCAGTCCTCAGTCCTCAGTCCCTAGTCCTCAGTCCGCGACCGCAGGGAGCCCTCCCCCTTGAACCTTGACCCTTGAACTTTGAACCTTGAACTTTGAACCTTGAACCTTGAACCTTGAACCATAACCCGCGACCGCAGGGAGCCCCTACTCCAGCACCGCCTTCATCTCCGCGTCGTTGCGGTAGGTCTGCTGGCGGAACAGGTTGGTGTCGTCTTTCTGGCGGGTGATGCGCACCTGGTCGGCCACATACTGCTTGATGGTGGCGTAGCGCTGCAGGTACTGCTGCCACTGCTCGGCAGTGAGCTCGCTGGCGAGGCTCAGGTCGCAGAGTATCTGGTAGGCGTGGCGGCGGCACTGGCTTTCGTAGCCCTCCCACCACTCGTCGTAGCGGGCGTGGATGCCTTCCCAGCTGTCGATGGTGCCGTTCTCAATCTGGCCGATGAGCTCGTCCAGCTGCTGCTGTGTCACCAGCTGTCCGCCCAGGTTCACCCATTCGCGCTCGCGTTCTCCCTGGCCCAGCGAGGCCTCGGGCAGCGTGTCGCTGCTGCCGTCGCCCGTCAGCGCGCCCATGGCGTAGTACACCAGCATGTCCTCATAGGCCTGGTAGCCCTGTGCGGCCTTCAGCACCTTCACCTTGCGCTTGCCCTTCTCCATGCCGTAGGCCACGATGTCGATGTGCTCCTTCGGCTGATCCTTGGCCTCGAGGTAGGCCTGCTCCGTCCAGTAGCGCAGCAGCTGGCGGCCGTTGACCATCTCCTCCGCCGTGTCGGGAGCGAAGGGGGTGAAGACGATATGTTGGGCTTTCTTCTTGCGTTTGTCGCGCTTGGCAAACTTAGTGATGTTGCGGTTCAAGGCATACATGTTGTACATCCACCAGTAGGCGGGCATCACCTCCAGCTGGTTCTTCGACGTGTTGTTGTTCACCAAGGCAAAAGGCAGCGTGATGCTCAGCTCGGCGGGATAAGACCCCTTGGCCAGCAGCGTGTAGGAGGCGAAGCTCGACGAGTGCTTGAGGCTGGTGCACAGTCCGGGCCAGAAGCCGCGGCCTGCCACGATCTCGTTGTCGGCCGTGCGGCCGTTGTGGTTCGAGCCCACCGTGCAGCCTGCCGCCATGTTGCTCTGTCCCATCACCAGCGAGGCGATGAGGAACGAATTGTTGTGGTGCTGCTCGTGGGCGGGGAAGATGATGTTGTTGCCCACCTCGCAGCGTGCGATGGTCGAGTTGTCGCCCACCACGGTGTCGTTCAGCCTCACGCCGAACTCCAGATGCACGTGCTCGCCCAGCACGAAGCGCATGGCGATGCAGCCGTACTCGCAGCTGCAGCCGTAGCCCACCACGCCGTCGGCCAGCACCACGCAGTCCTCGATGCGGGTAGGTGTCTCCTCATCCGAGAGGATGGCCACGTTGTGCACCGTGCGGGTGTTCTTGATGACGCAGTGGCTGCCCACATGGCCGTAGGAGCCTTCCGGCGTGGCGAGGCGCTTGCGCGTCAGCTCCTCCAGCCGCTCCACCAGCTTGCCGTGGTCGCGGTACTTGGCCCACAGGTAGGCGTCGCCGATAGTCATGCCGCTGAAAGGCAGTATGCGGCGGCCGCCGTTCTCGTTCATGGGCTCCAGCCAGGCGGCATCCTTGCCCGACGTCATCTCGTCGATGTTGAACAGCAGGCATCCGTCGCCCACCGTATAGCCGCTCAGCATATGCACGTTGTGGATGGCGCAATGGTCGCCCACCACGGCGTCGCTGAGCATGCTGTTGCTCACACCTTCCGGCAGGCGCAAGTCGCCGTCATTCACATAACCCTGCTCTATGGCACCCAGCCACACGCGTCCCATGAAGACGTTGTTGCGCACCGAGGCAGCATCAAAAACAGAGTTTACCTGCACCATCGACCAGTCCTCGGCACGGTTGCCGTACTGTTGCAATAGGTCGATCTCTTGGCAGGTCAGATTGCGGAAAGTGTTTGTTTTCATAGTATTAAAAAGTATTATATATAAATAAAGAAAAATGCAAATTACGGAAAAAAATCCGACATACGCAAAAAAAAATCATCCGTGTGAGTTTTTTTAAGTATCTTTGCAAATTCATTTATAACGTGATTCTCTAATGAAAAGAATAGCCATACTGGGCTCCACGGGTTCCATCGGCACCCAGGCCCTCAACGTCATACGCCGCCACCGCGACCTCTTCGCCGTCGAAGTGCTCTGTGCCGGCAGCAATGCCGACCTCCTCATCGCGCAAGCCCTCGAGTTCGACCCCAACGCCGTCGCCATCGCCGACGAAAGCAAATACCAGCAGGTGCAGGAAGCCCTCGCACCCCGCGACATCAAGGTCTTCGCCGGCATGGAGAGCATCGCCGACCTCATGGAGATGGACACCATCGACCTCGTCCTCGCCTCCATCGTGGGCTTCGCCGGACTGCGTCCCACGCTCCGTGCCATCGAGCACCGCAAGCCCATCGCCCTGGCCAACAAGGAGACCATGGTCGTCGCCGGTGCCATCGTCACCGAGGCTGCCGCCCGCCACGGCGTCCCCATCCTCCCCGTCGACTCCGAGCACTCCGCCATCTTCCAGTCCCTCGTGGGCGAGATGGGCGCCGTCGACAAGATCCTCCTCACCGCCTCCGGCGGCCCCTTCCGAGGCTACAGCCGCGAGCAGCTAGCCAAGGTCACCCTCGCCGACGCCCTCAAGCACCCCAACTGGAGCATGGGCCGCAAAGTCACCATCGACTCCGCCTCGCTCATGAACAAAGGCCTCGAAGTCATCGAGGCGCGCTGGCTCTTCAACGTCCCTGCCGAGCGCATACAAGTCCTCGTGCATCCCCAGTCCGTGGTGCACTCCATGGTGCAGTATGTCGACGGCAGCATCAAGGCCCAGCTTGGCGTCCCCACCATGGAGACACCCATCCAGTATGCCTTCAGCTTCCCCCAGCGCATCGAGAGCCACCTCCCCCGCCTCAGCTTCCAGCAGTACTCGCAGCTCACCTTCGAAGACCCCGACACCGACACCTTCCGCTGCCTCCCGCTGGCCTACCATGCCATCGCGCAAGGCGGCAACATGCCCTGCATCATGAACGCCGCCAACGAAGTCGCCGTGCAGCGTTTCATCGACGGCGACATCACCTTCATGCAGATCGCCGACTTCGTCGAACGCCAGATGCAGACCGCCCCCTTCATCGCCAACCCCTCCCTCGACGACCTCCTAGCCACCGACGCCCAAGTCCGCGCCACCGCAAGATAGTCACAAG
>X415_White_Rhinoceros__coassemble_0_pt1 | contig 138823 bp, 112 predicted proteins | sample X415_White_Rhinoceros__metabat2_low_PE_004 | metagenome-assembled genome bin X415_White_Rhinoceros | reverse complement strand
GGCTTCTCGAAACGCTGCATATAGTCTCTGTAGCCGTCAGGATATTGTTCTTTGAACAATTCTTTGAGTTCGTCGGATAGGTTTTTGTAGCTGACTATCAGATTCTTCTTACGATTTTTTCTCGAATTCATATAGTTGAAATTTTGTGCAAGTATAACACTTTTATTTCTTTCAACAAGTTTTTTTCAAACAAAAAGTTTTCAACAGGGGTGAAGAGCCATTTTGAGAAGGATGAGAGCCTATCGAGAAGACCATGACAACGTTCTTCCAAATAAGAATCTGAAGCCAGAAAAATGGTATTGGAAATAGTGTGCGGCAGCCTTCCGAAGATTGGCTGCCGCATACTAATGGGGAGTGGAAACAAGTTATTCGACAGTAACGCTCTTAGCGAGATTGCGAGGCTGGTCCACATTGCGGCCCTTGGCAATAGCCACATAATAGCTAAGCAATTGCAAGGGGATGACAGCAAGTAATGGCACAAAGCAGTCGCGCGTGTCGGGAATGGTAAAATAGTAGTCGCTCATATCGCGTACCACGGTGTCGCCCTCGGTAATGACCGAAATAATGCGGCCTTTTCGAGATTTGATTTCTTGAATATTGGAAACCACCTTGTCGTACATGCCGCGCTTGGGGGCGATAACCACCACGGGCATCTCTTCGTCAACCAAGGCAATAGGGCCATGCTTCATCTCGGCAGCAGGATAGCCCTCTGCATGGATGTAACTAATCTCTTTGAGTTTGAGTGCACCTTCGAGCGCGACAGGATAATTGTAGCCACGGCCAAGATAGATGAAATTCTTGGCATAGGTGAATGTCTTGGCGTACTTTTTGATATTCTTGTCGTTATTATCGAGAGTCCATTGAATTTTATCGGGAATTTGCTGAAGTTCATCGACAAGCATGTGGAACATTTCGTCGGAGAGGGTCTTCTTCTCTTTGGCGATGGCAAGGCCGAGAAGGCCGAGAGTAATGACCTGACCAGTGAAGGCCTTAGTGGAAGCAACACCAATTTCTGGTCCAACGTGGAGATAAGTACCGCTATCCGTTGCACGCGAAATGGAGGAGCCAATAACGTTGCAGATGCCATAAAGGAAGGCGCCCTTCTCCTTAGCCAATTGGATAGCTGCCAATGTGTCGGCAGTTTCGCCCGACTGGGAGACGGCAATAACGATATCGTCAGGGAAGATGACTGGATTGCGATAGCGGAACTCAGAGGCATACTCTACCTCAACGGGAATCTGACAAGCCTCTTCAATGAAATATTTACCAATTAATGCGGAATGCCAAGAGGTACCACAAGCGCAGATGATAATGCGGCGACAGTTTAGGAATTTCTCCTTATGGTCAATGATGCCACTGAGGAGCACATCTTTCTCCGTAACATTGAGACGGCCACGGATGCAGGTACGAAGGGCATTGGGCTGCTCAAAAATCTCTTTCAGCATGAAATGGTCGTAACCGCCCTTTTCAAGCTGGTCGAGGCTGAGCTGGAGGGTCACCAATTGCGGGGTCTGCTTGACGCTAGCGAGGTTAGTTATTTCGAGTCGTCCAGCACGGTCCATAATAGCAATCTCCTCATCCTTGAGGTAGACGACATCCTTGGTGTACTCAATGATGGGGGTAGCATCTGAGCCCAAGAAAAACTCTTTCCTACCAGTGTCGCTTTGTCCCACGCCGATGATTAACGGGCTACCTTTACGGGCACAGACAATCTGGTCGGGATGGCTCTTTTCGAGAATAGCAATGGCATAAGCACCGATAACATTCTTGAGTGCCAGTTGAACCGCTTGGAAGAGGTCGCACTTATGAGAATTCATCATATATTCCACCAACTGAACGAGCACCTCTGTGTCAGTTTCGGAGCAGAAAATCATACCATGGTTCTCCAATTCTGTGCGGAGAGACTTGTAGTTTTCGATAATGCCGTTGTGTACAAGCGAGAGATTTTTGGACTGAGAGAAATGAGGGTGGGCATTGGTAGCGTTAGGTTCGCCGTGGGTCGCCCAACGAGTGTGGGCTATGCCGATAGTACCACTGACATCCTTACCATCCACACTGCTTTCGAGCGCTGAGACTTTACCTTTGGCCTTATAAACTGAAAGATCGCCTCTAGCGTTAATTAGAGAGACACCAGCACTGTCATAGCCACGGTATTCCAAACGATGAAGGCCTTTAATCAAGATGGGATAGGCCTCTTGTTCCCCAATGTATCCTACAATTCCACACATACTATTAAAACTTGTATATTAGAGGTTTATAAACAAAATACTATTATCTTTTTCAAATAAAAATAATCTGCAAAAATACGAAAAAAAATTTGAAAACGAAGTTTTTGAGTTCAATTAACTTTCAATGAGTTTGAAACGCAACCTCCATGTGCCCTCATTGAAGTCGTGGCTGATAATCTTGAACTGGCCAATCTCAGCGGTGTTGGCGACATGGTCGCCAGCACAGGCGCAGACATCGTAGTCTCCTACCCTCACTAAGCGCAGCGTGGCACTGGCATCCTCGGGGAGTTTGCTCAAGTCTACCTCGGCGGGCACATGCTCGCGGTCTACGAATTCTACGGTGACATCCAGGTGGCGGCCGATCACATCGTTGACGCGAGACTCAATCTCCAGCACCTGTGCCTCGGTGGGGCAGGCGGCGAGCTGATAGTCGCACTTCGACTTCTTGCGTTCGATATGGGCATTCCGCGACCGCGGGCAGCCAAACATCTTTACCATCGTGGCATTCAAAATATGCTCCGCCGTGTGCATCGGAGGGTATTCCTGCTTGTTATGAGCGTTAAGTGTTATTTCTTGTTCCATATTATTGATTGTCTTGATTGATTAGATTCACGATAACTTTTACGATGATGTCCTTCTCTTCGGGACGGCTTTCGGCAATCATCAGCGTGATGGCTACGAGGGTGTTGTCGGCAATGCGTTTGTGTCCGTCAGCGGCATAGAGCACATGGTTTTTCTCCATGAACCAGAGGAAAAGCATAGCGGCAATGCGCTTGTTCCCGTCGCTGAAGGAGTGGTTCTTAGTGACGAGGTATAGCAGCATGGCGGCCTTTTCTTCAACGGACGGATAGAGCTCCTTGCCATCAAAAGTCTGATAGATTTGGCCGATGGAACTCTTGAAAGAATCATCCTTCTCGTTGGCAAACAATGCGCTGCCGCCAAACTTGGGCTTCAATTGGTTGATGACTTCCATAGCATTATCGTAGGTGGCATGGAAAGGTCCGTTGGCTGTCGTCTTGCTGATGGAGAGGTCTTGGTAGTCGTAATGGTCAAGAGTGTCGAGCGCATAGACATAGTCGCCGATAACCTGTACCATGCCTTCAACCTCATATATAGAGAGATTCTCTTGCAGCTGGTAGGTGCGCGCCATCAGCTTCACCACGTCCTTCAGTTCCTCATAGCGCTGTTTAGTAATCTTCTGATTGACGGCATAGCCTTTGACGAGATAATCTTTTAGTACAGATGTTGCCCAACGGCGAAATATAGTTGCTTTTTTTGAGTTAACCCTATAACCGACAGAGATAATCATGTCTAAGTTGTAGAACGGAATGACGCGCTCAACTTGGCGTTTCCCTTCTAATCGAACCTGTGCAATTTTTGCACAAGTTGAAAACTCGTCTAGTTCATTGCTCTTGTATATGTTGTTTATGTGTCGCAGGATGGAAGTTCTATCCGTGTCAAAAAGCATTGACATCTGTTGCTGACTCAGCCATACGGTCTCGTTTTCCAACTTCACATCCAGCTGAACGCTATTGTCCTCGGCAGTATATATAACGATTGGGGATGAGTTCAATTCACCTGTGTGCATCGGCGGGTATTCTTGCTTGTTATGAGCGTTAAGTGTTATTTCTTGTTCCATAGTCAAGAGAATGGTATCTTAGTTTGCGTTTGGTGATCTGGGTTAATTCTCCGTCGATGTATGTAGAACATCATTCCAGAATCGTTTCCTGTCGTATGTTCGCCCTGGCTGATTTTGTGTTCTATGCTACAACTTTTGGGTGAGGCTTAGTTTGAGGGGTTCATCTTCACAATCTTCAGATTCCTCATATTTCACTTTTATTGTCACGGCATCATCCGTCACTGCGTAGTCCTCGAAATGGCAGGGACAATAGTCGCAGTTATAAATATCGGAGGTGAAGATGCCCATGCCGGGTATGACTATGACGCATTTGCTGCAGCCTACCACGTCTTCGCTCAAGTCGATTTGATATAAAGTGTGTTCGCCTAATTCGAACGAAGACAGAGAAGTGATGTATTCGGGGAAGTTTGTCGCATTCCACGCCACGATGGAATCTTGATAGGTCAACGTGTAGGAATACCCTTGATTCTCTATTATCTCCTCTGTGTAATGGAACGGCATTCCCGATTGCTTCAGGTACTCGTTGATGTCGTCTGCCGTGCTATCACAGTTGAAGCATGCAGTCTTCAGATTCTGGACGGGGGCAGAAGGACCCTTGACTGCGCATCCAGCCAAAACTAAAAATGCCAGAAGTAAAATGGCTTTGCAATGAAAATTTGCATTTTTATTGAGTTTATGCTCCATAGGATTTATTTGTTGGAATGGATTACTTGTTTATTGCTGCTTAAGGATTGTCTGTTGGATAGATATGATTTTCAGCGTAGTAGGACTTGTAGACATGCCGAGGCGCAGGCGGATGCCATTGGCGTTATTGGGGATGTTGTTGCTGCGATTAGATCACCTTATTCGTCGGCAGCGTCATCCGTGCTGGGCTGATAGTCGATATAATTGTAGAAAGTGCAGAACTCGTGGTCTATGATTTTGTTATCGCGCACCAGAAGCACACCATGGCGGAAACTCTCGGGTGCTCCCCTGCGATAGAAAATGTCATAGCCTTTATCGCTGTGGGTCACGCCCACCACATCTATGCTGATGTATTCTCCGCCATCGTCGACATTCCAGGCGCTTCCTTCGTCGTACTGGTCCGTCCAAGCCTCATCCACCAGTAGTTTGCCATTGACTTTAACCACACACATGCCTAGGCACTTTGAGCCTTGAGGCTTCATCTGGCCCCAGTATACGGTCATCTTTCCATCCTTGGTGGCGGTACATTTCTGCAGGCTGTGGACTTTCATGCCATAGCGGGCCTGCAACGAGTCTACTACATCTTTCGGAGCTTTGCCTCCGCCATTCTTTACAGACACGATCTCATGGGTTTTCATAAATTGGTCAGTAAAGGCAAATCCCTCTTCCCAAACTCCTTTGCACTCATAGTCGAGCCCCGACATATAGTCGGCGTATGCACCTCCGATCCAGTTGCCCATCTCGGGTCCTTCGTGTATTCCTTTGTATGCAATTTTCACCACTTTGTCGGCACACATCATCTGGGTATAGTTCGCGGCACGAAGCTTATAGTACGCCTTCTGCTTGTCAAAAGAGAAGAGGTGGCGGAGCCGCACATCGGTCACATGGTAGTCTGTGTCGAAATAATGAACAGCATACATCGGCATGGGATAGTCGTCGGCATCCCAATCCAAGGCATCTTGACCGAGGCTGGCGACGGACTCATCACCGTCAACGGCACTTAGGGAGTCTTTGGAGTCGTACTCTTCTTGTGTGTTCTTATGGCTGCACGCGCATACAAAAATCAGTACGGACAAAGCAGTCAGCATGGTGCTTCTCAGCATGGTGGAAAAATGTTTTTTCATATTCGAGTTACAGATATGATTGTTGGGAAAAGCCTGCCGGATATCGGCAGGAATTTTTCATCGTGGGACTATAATATAAATAAAGGCGTCAGTCAAATGGCAGACGCCTTTATTTATTAGGTACTATAATATAATATTAAAGCACATGGACAGCCTCGATGAGGCCCTTGCCGAGTTCGATAGCTTCCTCATTCTGGGGGATGAGGTTGTGGTGACGTTCGGGGAGGGATTTTTCGAGACCTTTGTGGATGAATTCGGAGCCCACGATGGGTTTCAGCTTAAGGAAGCCGCCGAGGACAACCATATTGAAGACCTTGGAGATGCCCATTTCCTGAGCCTTCTCGGTAGCAGCGATCTTATAGATGTTGATGTCTTTGCGGGTGGGTTCGTGAGTGATGCCATTGGGATCGTAAATCAGCAGGCCGCCGGGTTTGACAGTCTTCTCGAATTTGTCAAGGGACTGCTGGTTGAGCACGATAGCGGTGTCGTACTTGCTGATGATGGGCGAGCAGATGCGCTCGTCGCTAACGATGACGGTGACGTTTGCGGTACCGCCGCGCTGCTCGGGGCCGTAGGAAGGCATCCAGCAGACTTCTTTATCTTCCATAACGCCAGAGTAGGCAAGGATCTTACCCATGGAGAGAACACCCTGACCACCGAAACCGGCGATGATAATTTCTTCTGTCATGATACTAATGATGTTTTATTGTTATTATTTAACCACAGAAAGAGGTGCGGAGACCACAAGACAGTTGACGTCGATGCCTTCGGCAATCTTACCGTCGACCTTGATGTCACCCAGAGGATAGTTGGGGAACATGTTCTCTTCCATCCACTTGTTGGCCTGTACGGGAGTCATCTTCCAACCGCTGTTGCAGCTGCTGACGATTTCAACAAAGCTGAGGCCTTTCTTGTCGCGCTGGTATTCAAAAGCCTTCTTGATGGCGGCTTTGGCCTTACGGACGTTGGCGGGAGTGTGGACGCTCTGACGAGTGACGTAGCAGGTGCCGGGGAGAGTGGCCAGGAGCTCGGTGATACGCAGAGGATAACCGTTGATGTCGACGCGACGGCCGTAAGGGGTCGTGGCGCTCTTCATGCCGACGAGGGTGGTAGGAGCCATCTGACCGCCGGTCATGCCGTAGATACCATTGTTGATGAAGACCATAACGATGTTCTCGCCGCGGTTGGCAGCGTGGATGGTCTCGGCGGTACCGATAGCGGCGAGGTCGCCGTCACCCTGATAGGTGAAGACATAGCTGTCGGGGTTGAGGCGCTTGATGGCGGTAGCCACTGCTGGAGCACGGCCGTGAGCGGCTTCCTCAAAGTCGACGTCGAAATAATTGTAAGCCATGACGGAGCATCCGACGGGGGAGACACCGATGGTTTTGTCTTGGATGCCCATCTCATCGATAACCTCGGCGATGATGCGGTGAGCAGTGCCGTGGCCGCAGCCGGGGCAGTAGTGCATCACATTGTCGGTGAGCACTTTGGTCTTGGTGTAAACCAGATTCTCAGGTTTTACTATATCGTTAGCCATTATGATTCAATTTTAAAAATTATTTGATAATTTTTTCTTCCAGTGCTTCGAGAACCTCTTCGGGAGTGGGGATGATACCGCCGAAGCGGCCGTAGTGCTCGATAGGAATCTGGCAGTTGGCAGCCAGCTTGACATCCTCGATCATCTGACCGGCGCTCATCTCAACGCAGAGCATGCCCTTGACCTTCTTAGCCAGTTCGGCCACCTGCTTGGTGGGGAAGGGGAAGAGGGTGATGGGACGGAGCAGACCGACCTTGAGGCCCTTGGCGCGGGCCAATTCCATGCTCTTCATGCAGATACGGCTGGAGGTACCATAGGCAACGAAAATATATTCAGCATCGTCGCAGTTGAGCATCTCGTAACGGACATCTTCTTCCTTCATCTGGGCATATTTCTTCTGGAGCTTCTGGTTGAAGACCTCCTGACGGGAGCTCTCAAGTTCGAGAGAGGTGATGATGTTGTGGTTGCGGGTAGCGGGTTTGCCCCAGCAGCCCCAAGGTGCGTTGGCACGGCGCTCTTCTTCGGTCCAACGGGGTTTGTTGTCGCGGGTGTAGCATTTCTCCATGCACTGGCCGATGGCACCATCAGTGAGGATGAGGACGGGGTTGCGATATTTGAAAGCGATGTCCCAAGCATCGAAGACGAAATCGTACATCTCCTGGACGCTGGCGGGAGCCATGACATAGAGCTGGTAGTCACCGTGACCGCCGCCCTTGGTGCTCTGGAAGTAGTCGCTCTGTGCGGGCTGGATGGTACCGAGGCCGGGGCCGCCACGCATTGCGTTCATGACGACACAGGGGATTTCAGCGCCGGCGAGGTAGGTGAGACCTTCGCACATCAGCGAGATTCCGGGGGAGGAACTGGAGGTGGCAACCTTCTTACCGGTAGCGGCACCGCCATAAACCATGTTGATGGAGGCAAGCTCTGACTCGGCCTGGAGCACCACCATGCCGGTAGTCTCCCAAGGTTTCTCGGCCATAAGAGTTTCCATAACTTCCGACTGCGGAGTGATAGGATAGCCAAAATAGCCGTCCGTACCGCTGGCAATCATAGCACGGGCAATAGCCTCATTGCCCTTCATTAATTTGAGTTCTTTTGCCATGTTTATTTTACTTTTTTACTAGTTTAACATTTGACTTTGTAGACGGAAATAACGCCGTCGGGGCAGACGATAGCGCAGCTGGCGCATCCAATGCAGTTGTCGTTGACGACGTGGGTATAGTTATAGCCCTTGCCGTTTACATTCTTCGACAGTTCGATGCAGTGCATAGGGCAAGCTTCGAGGCATACGCCACAGCCCTTGCAGTGCTCGGTATCGATAACGATTTGTCCTTTAAATGCCATAATATTAGATTTATATGATTAATAATTGTAGTTAGAATTTCGTTGAAATCCAATTTGCAAAGATACAAATTTATTTTGATATAAATAATATATTTGCGAAATATTTTTTTGCCCCAACTTTTTTTTCTTTTATTTGAAGAAAAAAGCGTATTTTTGCACTTTCAAAAATATATCTATCACCATGAAAAAATCCATCGTCATCCTAGCTGCCAGCCTCCTATGCTTGCCGGCTTTTGCCCAAGAAAATCAAAAAGATGAGGGCTACAAGTTCACCATTTCCAAGCAGCTCCCCGTCACCAGCATCAAAAATCAAAACAAATCGGGTACTTGCTGGGATTATGCAGGCACAGCCTTCCTTGAAGCCGAACTGCTGCGCATGGGCAAAGGCGAATACGACCTATCTGAAATGTTCACCGCCTGTTACGATTATCAAGACCGTGCCATGGCCTCCATTCGCAAACACGGCGATTTAGGGTTCTCACAGGGCGGCTGCTTTGGCGACATACTCCATTGCATGGAACGCTACGGATTAGTGCCTGAGGAACAGATGCCGGCTGGCGTGATGCATCGTGACAGCCTGGCCGTGTTCAACGAGATGAACCAAATGGTAGGACCGCTGGTCAAAGCCGCTTGCGGCAACGGCAGCCTCCAGTCCGACGCCAACAACGAGCTGTTGAGCATGAAGGCTATCCGTTCCGTGCTCCAGGTCTATCTTGGCGTGCCTCCCGAAAAGTTCACCTACAAGGGCAAAGAATATACACCCAAGAGTTTCTACGAAAGCACCGGTCTCAATGCCGACGACTATATCCAAGTTACCGCATTCAACCACGCACCCCTTTATGGCACTTTCGCCCCTGAAAGCCCCGACAACTGGCGCAACGACCCCGCCTACAATGTCACCCTTGACGAGTTGCTGGCCATCGCTGACTACGCCATCGATCACGGCTACCCAGTAGGCTGGGACAGCGATGTCAGCGAACAAGGCTGGCGCTTAGGTATCAAGAAGGGTTTCGTGGTGCTTCCTGCCACCGAGACGGCTGCCAACACCCAAGGCAGTGACATGGAACGATGGGCTGGCAAGAGCGCCAAGGAGATCCAAGACGAGGCCGCCGACCACCCCACCCCGCAGCGCTGGGTCACCCCAGAGGAACGTCAACTAGCTTGGGACAACCACGAGACCAACGATGACCACCTCATGCTCATCTATGGCACCGCCACCGACCAGATGGGCAACGAATACTACCTTGTCAAGAATAGCTGGGGCGACTATGGCACCTACCACGGCATGTTCTTCTGCAGCAAGGCCTATTTCCGCTACAAGACCATCACCATCCTCATCCACAAAGACGCTCTCTCCAAGGAGATGAAGAAGAAACTCGGCATCCGTTAGCCACATGGCACAATTCCGCCGCTTCATTCTCCCCCTATTGTTATGTTTCTTATCATCCCAAACAATAGGACAGCAACTCTATTCGGGCAATGCCAAAATCGATAGCGCATTTCGCTTGGCGCTATGGACCCTAGACACCAATACCCACAACGGCCTAATCCACGCCGGCGCCGGCTACGGAGGCGAATGGACACGCGACGCTGCCATCAACTGCTGGAACGCTGCCAGCCTTCTCCGACCCAGTGCTGCCGAGGCGACACTCTGGAGCGTCACCAAACAACGGCAGACCATCGGGCACCAATATTGGGATAAGATTATTTGGACCCTCGCCGCTTGGAACCACTATTTGGTCACAGGCGACGAGGCTTTCTTACGACAGTCTTACGCCTGTGCCGCTCTCACCATGTCCGAATTAGAAGACAGCTGCTTTGATAACAAATATCAACTCTTCATGGGGCCCGCCGTGTTCCAAGACGGCATTGCAGGCTACGACGAACCCATCTACGACCCGCAGAAATGGGATGATTCCTTTGTCCTCCACCACCCCAACTCATCAACCATCAAATGCCTTAGCACCAACCTCATCTACCTTCAATCCTATCGGACATTGGCTCAGATGGCTGATGCTTTAGGCGACACCGCAGCACCACGCTATAGCCATTCGGCGGCCAATCTCAAAGAATCTCTGCTCAGTCATTTTTACAATCCCTCCACTGGTCGATTATACTATCTTATCGACCATCGCGGCATCCCTCACAGCTACCAAGAAGGTCTTGGCGTCGCATTCGCTTTACTCTTCGACCTGCTCCCGCCTGAATCCTCCTCTCGGCTAGTCGACAGCACTTTTACCTCACCCTTCGGCATCCCCTGCGTATACCCATCTTTCCCGCGCAATAGCCCCGACAAGCCTGGCCGCCACAACATGATGATTTGGCCGCATGTCAACATGCTATTCGCCTCTGGCTGCGCACATCAAGGGTACGCAGGCCCCTTCTATTTTGAGCTGAATAGCTTAGCCAACTTGGCCATGCGATACGATGGTGGCAATTTCTACGAAATCTATACTTTGGAAGGAGAACCCTCTGGAGGCTGGCAGTGTGGTGCCCTATGGGGTAAGAAAAGCCACCAGACTTGGTGCGCCACTGGTTTCATTCGGCTAGTGGTCAACCACATCTTCGGCCTCACCCCCACTCTTTCCGGTCTCGAACTGCATCCAATGGGCATGAACGACGGAAATAGCTGCCGACTCAGCGGCATCCCCTACCGCAACGCCATGCTCGACATCACCATTATCGGACATGGGAACACTATTGGCAACTGCCACATAAATGGGCGCAAATCGGCACCCTTCATTCCTGCCAATGCCACTGGAAGCATTCAGGTGGAAATCCAACTGCAATAGTATATGATCAGTGGCTAATTCTCGAACCGGCTGGCCACATAGTTGATTTCGGAAAGGTCCAAGTCCACCTCGCCCTCTTCATCGGTAGTAATGAATGTGGCAATGGGGAAGGTCTCATAATCCTTTGTCAGCGACATGGGGCTGGCCAACTGCACCTCCAGGGTTTTCTTGTTGACACCTAGCACGCAGTCCTCGTAAGCCTCAGGTTCGTCCAACACATCGCACAGTTCGGCGGCAATGCGGTCTTCTAGTGATTTTTGTTCCATGGCATTGGGTGTTTTTTCCGCTTGCAAAATTACAAAAAAAACTCCAATTGGCAAAAAAAATCGTAACTTTGCAAGATGATAACCGCGTCTGCGATGGGCAAAATGCAAACGCAACACACTCATTAAAACGCCATTGCATATCGAATATGCCTTTCCGCACGCCGACAATCACGCAACTGCTATGCCAACGATACTCACCCAATCAGCCGCCCGCGACCTCGAAGAAGAGAGGCGCAACAGCCGTTTCTGCATCCATTTTTTCCCGTCCCCACAGGCGGCGCAGGCTTTCTGTATGTTCATTATCATAGTCACCGGAATCATGCTCTTTATGACGTCTAGCGTGGAAATGTCTCTATCCTTACTGGTGATGGCCACTTTCATCATTGCGCCGACACTGATAATTATCCTTCTCATCCTCGATGCGAAGAGGACTCGTCTCATCATCAGCGACAAAGGCATGTATTTCCTGCGTGTCAAGGTGGAAACCTTCGAGGGCTCCACGTCCGAGAAGAGGCTCTTTGTGGCTTGGAGCGAACTCCGCACACTCAAGGTCGTCTTTGACCAAGTAACGCCAGCAACCCTGTATTTTACCGTCACCTCAAACAAAAATCGCTATTCCTTCTCCACCTATGAGATTGGCGGCAACACCATCAAGCAAAACCAGCCCATCATAGACTCCATCCGCCGCCACAGCGGCTATGAGACTCGCACTGAGCCGAATGGGAAATCTTGGCAATGCACCTTCATGAGTTCGGGCTACCGGGCCTCCGATTCTATCTCAGACCAAGACTGGGAGAACATCAAATAAGGGAATCACGCCACAACGATACTCTCGTCGTCTTCCACACGTAGGTTCTTCATGATGAACTCGCGGCGTTCTGAAGTATTCTGCCCCATGTAGAAACGCAGCGTGCCGGCAGTGTCGAAGTCCTTGTGCAGCAGCACGGGGTCTAGCCTCATGTCTTGGTTGATGAACCCCTTGAACTCGTCGGGAGAAATCTCACCAAGACCTTTGAATCGAGTAATCTCAGGATTGTTAATGCTATTGATGGCCGCCACGCGTTCTTCGTCGCTGTAGCAGTAGAGCGTCTTCTGCTTGTTGCGCACGCGGAACAGCGGAGTTTGCAAGATGTAGACGTGGCCTTGACGCACCAAGTCGGGGTAGAATTTCAAGAAGAAGGTGAGCAGTAGCAGTCGGATGTGCATGCCGTCGACATCGGCATCGGTGGCGATGACCACATTGTTGTAGCGCAGGTTTTCGATGCCGTCGTCAATGTCTAGCGCATTATGCAACAAGTTGAGCTCCTCATTCTTGTACACCTCTGCCTTGCCCACTCCGACGGTGTTGAGCGGCTTGCCTCGGAGGCTGAACACCGCCTGCGTCTCCACATCGCGGCTTTTGGTGATGGAGCCGCTAGCCGAAAGGCCCTCGGTGATGAAGATAGTGCTCTCCAAACGGCGGGCGTGGTTGCTGTTGTAATGCACGTGGCAGTCGCGCAACTTGCTGTTGTTCAAGCTTGCCTTGCGGTTGCTCTCTTTGGCCAGCTTCTTGATGCCGGCGATATCCTTGCGCTCCTTCTCGTTGCGTTGGATTTTCTCCAGCAGCACCTCTGCCGTATCTGAGTTGATGTGCAGGTAATTATCCAAATGGCGCTTCAAGATGTCTAGCACGTAGGTCTTCAAAAAGGGGCTGTCGTTGGTGCCGTCCTGATTGTTGGGGGCCAAGTGCGTGGAGCCCAGCTTGGTCTTCGTCTGAGCCTCAAACACAGGCTCTTGGATCCTAATGCAAAGGGCGCACACCAGTCCTTGACGGATATCCTCTGGCGCAAATTCTTTCTTCTGGTAGAAATCCTTCACAACCCTCGCATAGCCTTCGCGAAAGGCGCTTTGGTGAGTGCCGCCCTCCGTTGTGTGCTGACCGTTGACAAAGCTATAGTAGTAGTCGCTGTTCTGGCCGTTGACATGGGTGAACGCAGCCTCGAAATCCTCATCCTTGATGTGGATGATGGGATACAGCGGCTCGCCCTCCATGTTGTGTTCCAAGAGGTCCAGCAGGCCATTCTTCGAATAGTAGCGTTTGTCGTTGTAGATGACTGTCAGCCCGCGATTGAGGTAGCAATAGTTCCACACGCGCTGCTCTACATATTCGCTGATAAAGTGGTAGTTTCCAAACAGCTTGGCGTCGGGGATGAAGTCCACCTGGGTGCCGCTAGTGGGGAGTCCGTCGGGGGAGGCATAGTCGATGATGCCGCTGTCGGCAGTCACCTTGCCCTCGCAAAATTCGGCCCAGCGGGTCTTGCCGTCGCGGAAAGCCTGCACCCTGAAATAGCTGCTCAGCGCGTTCACCGCCTTGGTACCCACGCCGTTCAAGCCCACGCTCTTCTGGAAGACCTTGCTGTCGTACTTGGCGCCGGTGTTCAGCTTGCTCACGGCTTCCACCATCTTGCCCAGCGGGATACCGCGGCCAAAGTCGCGGATGCTCACCTTGCGTTCTGCAAAGTCGATGCGTATCTCGATGCGCTTGCCGTAGCCCGAGGTGAACTCGTCGATGGCGTTGTCCACCACCTCCTTGATAAGCACATAGATGCCGTCGTCGTGGGACGAGCCATCGCCCAACTTGCCAATGTACATACCGGGGCGAAGGCGTATGTGCTCCATGTCTTCAAGGTGCACGATGCTGTCGTCCGTGTAGTCCACAAGGTTGTCATTCACAGTATTTTCCTCATCCAAGGGCAGGGTGTAATCTTCCATAAAAACCTATTTTTGCGAATGCAAAATTACACATTTTTTTCCACATACCGGTCCCTCTTCCCAAAAACTTATCCTCAATGGCTGTTGATATCTTTAGCGAGCGGCTGAAATAGATTCCCGACGGCTCTCTCCCCCAGGTTTCCGTGGCCATGGGTTTGCTTTTGCTAGGCCGCCTTGAGACTTATCATTATCCAGCACTTATCCAATCGTTATCCAATCATTGCCCAACCCTTGATTGGATAACGATTGGATAAGGATTGGAAAACGATTGGATAACGAGCAAAGGAAGGACGAGGGAACATTGGAGAATGCCGAAGGCGAATGGGGCTTTTTTTGGCCTTTATCTGGCGACGAGGCAATTCCCATTTCTAAAAATCTTCATTTCTAATTCAAAAAAAATTCGTATCTTTGCAGTTTCGATAAGCCTGCGCCATATCGCGGGAAACTATTGATATATAAAGAAATAATAAATATATACATAATTCAACTCATGAGCTATAAGGAGTACAAACAGCTTAACATGACCCAAATCGGCGAAGAAATCCGCCGCTACTGGGAAGAGAACGCAACTTTCCAAAAAGGCCAGCAGCTTGCTGAAGGCCATCCCTCTTTTGTCTTCTACGACGGACCCCCGTCGGCCAATGGCAAACCCGGCATCCACCATGTCATGGCCCGCACCATCAAGGATGTCTTCTGCCGCTATAAAGCTCAGAAAGGATTTCTTGTCGACCGCAAGGCCGGGTGGGACACCCACGGCCTCCCCGTCGAACTAGGCGTCGAGAAGAAACTCGGCATCACCAAGGAGGACATCGGCAAGAAGATTTCTGTCGATGAGTACAACCAGGCTTGCCGCTCCGAGGTGCTTCAATACAAGGATCTTTGGGACGAGCTCACCAAGCAGATGGGCTATTGGGTCGACCTTGACCATCCCTACATCACTTTCGAGAACGAGTACATCGAAACCCTCTGGTTCCTCCTCAAGAAGCTCTACGACAAGGGCCTCCTCTACAAAGGCTACACCATCCAGCCCTTCAGCCCTGCCGCCGGCACCGGCCTCTCCAGCCACGAGCTCAACCTCCCCGGCTGCTACCGCGATGTGAAGGACACCACCTGCGTGGCCCTCTTCCGCATCCAGCCCGACGACGACGGCGCCGTTGCCAGCCGCTTCGGCCTCACCGGAATGGATTCCTCCATTGCCACCTACGCCATCGCCTGGACCACCACGCCTTGGACCCTGCCCTCCAACACCGCCCTCTGCGTCGGCCCCGCCATCGACTACGTCCTCCTCGACACCGTCCATCCCTACACCCAAGAGCCTTGCCGCATCATCATGGCGCAGCCTCTTTTCTCCTCTTTCTTCACCGAAGGCGAACCCGACGAGAAGTCCAAGCTCCTCCATGCCTCCATCCTCGGCAGCTGCAAGGGCACAGACCTCGAAGGCATCCGCTACCAGCAACTCATCCCCTGGGTGAAACCCACGGTTGTCAATGCCGCCGAGCAGACCCACCGCCCCGCCAACCCCGATGAGGCTTTCCGCATCATCTTGGGCGACTATGTCACCACCGAGGACGGTACCGGCATCGTACACATCGCGCCCACCTTCGGCGCCGACGATGCCCGCGTGGCTAAGAAAGCCGGCATCGGCGACCTCCTCCTCTACGACCGCGACGGCAAGCAGGCCCCCATGGTAGACCGCACCGGCAAGTTCTGGAACATTGCCGACCTCGATCCAGAATGGTACGCCCAGAATGTCGATGACAGCCTCTACTCCGCCTTCGCCGGCAAATTCGTTAAGAATGCCTACGACCCCGCCAAGACCGAGAAGGACCTCAGCCTCGATGTCGAGATTGTCATCATGCTCAAGGAGCAGGGCAAGCTCTTCAAGAGCGAGAAGCACTCGCACAGCTACCCCCACTGCTGGCGCACCGACAAGCCCGTGCTCTACTACCCCCTCGACAGCTGGTTCATCCGCACCACCGCCCTGCGCGAGCGCATGATCGAGCTCAACAAGACCATCAACTGGAAGCCCGAGGCCACCGGCACCGGACGTTTCGGCAACTGGCTCGAAAACATCGTCGACTGGAACCTCAGCCGCAGCCGCTACTGGGGCACCCCGCTGCCCATCTGGCGCACCGAGGACGGCCGCGAAGAGCGCTGCATCGGTTCCGTCAAGGAACTCCGCGAGGCCATCGACCAGGCTGTCGCCGCCGAATTCATGGAGAGCAACCCCTACGCCTCCGACGACTTCAAGGCCTTCGACCTCCACCGTCCCTATATAGACAACGTAGTCCTCGTGTCGCCCTCAGGCAAGAAGATGTTCCGCGAACCTGATCTGATTGATGTCTGGTTCGACTCCGGCGCCATGCCCTACGCCCAGATACACTACATGGGCGAGCAGCTGAAAGAGAGCCAGTTCCCCGCCGACTTCATCGCCGAAGGCGTCGACCAGACCCGCGGCTGGTTCTATACCCTCCACGCCATCGCCACCATGTGCTTCGACAGCGTGGCCTTCAAGAATGTCATCTCCAACGGCCTCGTCCTCGACAAGAACGGCAACAAGATGTCCAAGCGTCTCGGCAACGGCGTCGACCCCTTCGAGACCCTCGCCAAGCAGGGTCCCGATGCCACTCGCTGGTATATGATTACCAACAGCCAACCTTGGGACAACCTCAAGTTCGACATCTCCGGCGTCGACGAGGTGCGCCGCAAACTTTTCGGCACCCTATACAATACCTATAGCTTCTTCGCCCTCTACGCCAACATCGACGGCTTCGAGTACAAGGAGGCTGACCTTCCCATCAGTGATCGCCCCGAAATCGACCGCTGGATTCTCTCCGAGCTCAATACATTAGTGAAGACTGTCGATGAGGCTTTCGCCGACTACGAGCCTACCCGTGCCGGTCGCGCCATCCAAGAGTTTGTCGACGCCAACCTTTCCAACTGGTACGTCCGCCTCTGCCGCCGCCGTTTCTGGAAGGGAGAGATGACCCCCGACAAGGTCTCCGCCTATCAGACGCTATACACCTGCCTCGAGACCCTCGCCCGCCTCATGTCGCCCATCGCGCCGTTCTTTAGCGAGCGCATGTTCCTCGACCTCAACGCCGTCACTCACCGCTTCAATGCCGAGAGCGTTCACCACGTTCCCTTCCCCAAGGTCATGGAAAACTTTATCGACAAGGGACTCGAAGAGCGCATGCAGCTCGCCCAGCAAATTTGCTCCATGGGACTCTCGCTCCGCAAGAAGAGCAACCTCCGCGTCCGCCAGCCGCTTGCCAAGATCATGCTTCCCGTCGCCAACGACAATTTCCGCCAGCAGGTCGAGCGTGTGCAGCACCTCATCTGTTCCGAGCTCAACATCAAGGAGATTGAGTTCCTCGCTCCCGACAACGACATTCTCGTCAAGCGCATCAAGCCCAACTTCAAGACCCTCGGTCCCCGCTACGGCAAGATCATGAAGGCCATCAGCGCCGCCATCCAGGGCTTCTCCCAGCAGGACATCAATGCCCTCGAAGCCAATGGCAGCTGCCAGCTCACCGTCGAAGGCCAGCCCGTCGAACTGCTCCTCTCCGATGTCGAGATTGCCACGCAGGACATCCCCGGCTGGGTCGTCGCCAACGAAGGCAGCCTCACCGTCGCCCTCGACATCACCGTCAGCGACGAGCTCCGCGCCGAAGGCCTCGCCCGCGAAATCGTCAACCGCATCCAAGGCATCCGCAAGGAAGGCTTCGAGGTCACCGACCGCATCCGCGTCGACCTCCTCCACGGCGAGTGGGACAACGCCGTCGATACTCATCGCCAGTATATTTGCGACGAAGTGCTCTGCACCGAGTTCAACCTGGTAGACGAGCTCTCCGATGCCGATGTCCAAACCATCGAAATCATCGAAGGCCAACCCACCAAGATCAAAGTGGTCAAAGCCTAGTCAACATAGCAAAACCTAGTTAGTCCTAGCGAATCATAGTCCCCCATAGAGCCGCCTAGTCCTCCTAGAAAAAAATGATAGAAAAGATAAAATCCCTAGCTGCCGCCAACGCCGCCACCGTCATCGAGTGGCGACGCTGGCTCCACCAGCACCCTGAGCTCAGCCAGCAGGAGTTCGGCACCATGGAGTTCGTCGCTGAGCGCCTCCGCGGCATGGGTCTCCAGCCTCGCACCGGCATCGGCGGCACTGGCGTCATGGCCCTCATACGCGGCGCCATCAACCCCGACAGCTACTGCGTCGCCCTCCGTGCCGACTACGACGCCCTTCCCCTCACCGAGGAGACTGGCCTCCCCTTTGCATCACAGAACCCCGGTGTCATGCACGCCTGCGGTCACGACATGCATACCTCTTCCCTGCTCGGAGCCGCCCAGATTCTCTGCCAGCTGCGCGACCAGCTCTGCGGCACCGTGATGCTCATCTTCGAGCCTTCCGAGGAGTTTTATCCCGGCGGCGCCCGCATGATGATGGACGACGGCCTCTTCCGCGACCTCACTCCCAACGAGATATATTCTTTCCACTGCCTCCCCGAGATGGAGGTCGGACGCGTCGGCATGCGCAAAGGCCGCTATATGGCTTCCACCGATGAGCTCTACTGGACTGTCCGCGGTCGCGGCGGCCACGGTGCCACCCCGCACCTCAGCGTCGACCCCATCCTCATCGCCTCCCACATCGTCGTAGCCCTCCAGCAGCTCGTCAGCCGCAACGCCGCACCCATGATGCCTACCGTCCTCAGTTTCGGCAAATTCATTGGTGAAGGCCGCACCAACATCATCCCCGACGAGGTCAAGATGGAAGGCATCATCCGCACCTTCGACGCCCAATGGCGTCTCGACTGCCACGAGAAAATACGCAAGATGAGCTACGGCATCGCCGAGAGCATGGGCGGCAGCTGCGACCTCTTCATCGACTACGGCTACCCACCCGTCATCAACGATGACGACTGTACCCAGCGTCTCTACGACAGCAGCGTGCAGTATCTCGGAGCTGACAAGGTCGACTGGCTAGACCTCCGCATGACCGCCGAAGATTTCGCCTTCTTCGCGCAGAAAATACCTGCCTGCTACTTCCGCGTCGGCATTCACGAGCCCGGCACTCCCTTCTGCAACCTCCACCGCCCCAACCTCCTCGTCGACGAACGCAGCATGGCCATCGCCAGCGGCATCGAAGCCTACCACGTCTTCCGCACCCTCGCTGAACACGCCTAAGCGGCCATCACCCTCCCATTCCAACCTAGAATCACCTAGAACCACCTAACCCCTTCAAATCTCTAAATCTTCAAACCTCCACCCCTAAAATGTCCGAAGCCTTAGATAAAACCAAACAACTCGAAACGCTCAGCATCCCGCGCTTGCTGTGGATTTATGCGTTGCCCACCATCATCAGCCAAATTATCTCATCGATATACAACATCGTCGACCGTGTCTTCCTAGGTCAGTATGTGGGTGCCCTAGCCATTGCCGGGCTCGCCATCACGTTACCCATCATGAACATGGTACATGCTTTCGGTTCTTTGGTTGGCGCCGGCTCCAGTGCCCGCATGAGCATCGTGCTGGGTCGCAAGGATGTCCGCTGGGCCGAGAAGATTTTGGGCAACAGCGTGCTGCTCACCTTCTTGTTCGGGTTTCTCTTCGTGACAGGCTCCTACCTCTTCATGGACCCCATCCTCCATGCCTTCGGTGCCTCTGCCGACACCATCGCCTATGCCCGCGAGTACATGCTCATCGTCATGCCTGGCATGTTCTTCACCACCCTTGCCTTCAACCTCACTGGCCTCATCCGTTCCACAGGATATCCTGTCAAATCGATGATTATCATGGTGGGCGGCGCGCTGCTCAACATCCTCCTCGACGCGCTCTTCATCACCATTCTCGGCTGGGGCATCGCCGGAGCCGCATGGGCCACCACCATCTCCATGGCCGTCTCATCGATTTTCGCAGTAGCACATTTCATCCAGCCTAAGTCGTTCATCCGCTTCAAGCGGCACTGCTGGACGCCCAAGGGCTACATCTTCCGCAACATCCTTGCCATCGGCATCAGTCCCTTCTCCATGAACGTGGCCGCCGCCGGCGTCGCCGTCATCATCAACCGCCAGCTCATCCGATACGGTGGCGATATGGCCGTAGGTGCCTACGGCATCATCAACTCTGCCAGCATCATTGTCTTCATGCTCTTGCTGGGCATCTGTCAAGGCATGCAGCCCATCGCCGGCTACAACTATGGTGCCGGGCACAGCAGTCGCCTCAAGCAGACCTACCGTCTCACCCTCATGGTCTGCGTCGTCACCGGCCTCGTGGGCGCCTTGGTATGCTGCCTCCTTCCCCACCCCATTCTGCGCTGCTTCACCAAAGACGAGAGCCTCATCACCCTCGCCACCCCCGCCATGCGCTTCCTAACCATCATGTTGCCCTTCATCGGCTTTACTATCACCAACAGCCAATTCTTCCAGTCCATCGATAAACCCTGGATTGCCATTGTCACCAGCCTCAGCCGTCAGGTCATCTTCCTCATCCCCATGATGTATCTCGTCCCCCTGCTCTTCATCGGCAACGGCGGTAACGGTCTCACGGGTGTTTGGTGCAGTTGCACCGTCAGCGACGTCCTCGCAGCCATCCTCGCAGCCATCCTCTTCTACACCCAGCGCAAAGTCTTCCGTCCCGACTACGTTGCCCCAGTCCGCAAACCCCGCAAAGAACGCGGCCCCAAAGAGAACTAAATGATAGTCCCACCCCTAGAGAATCCAAGTTAATCCTAGCACCTCCTAGAATCCCCTAGATTAAAATATAATAACACGAAAAAATGAAAAGATTTATCCTCCCGATCCTCCTACTAGCAGCAATGCTATGCAACGCACAGGAGCCCACCCGAGTCCTTTTTATCGGCAACAGCTACACCGATGTCAACAACCTTCCGCTGCTCGTCAAGAACGTCGCCCTGAGTGCCGGACGCACCATCGAGTACCGTAGCAACACCCCCGGCGGCTGCACCTTTGAGATGCACTGTCAGAACGAGTCCATGCGCCTCATCCAAGAGGGCGGATGGGACTTTGTCGTCCTCCAGGAGCAAAGCCAGCTTCCCTCCTTCCCCCAAAGCCAAGTCGAAGTCGAGTGCCTTCCCTTCGCTGCCCAGCTGGCACAAGCCGTCTACCAGTATAACCCCGACGGAGAGGCCATGTTCTACATGACTTGGGGCCGCCGCAACGGCGACGAGCGCAACGCTCAGTATTTCCCCGTACTCGGCACCTACGAGGGCATGGACAGCATGCTCTACGAACGCTACATGTACATGGCCCGCACCAACGACGCCTCGGTTTGCCCCGTGGGACGCGTCTGGCGCTACATACGCAACAACCATTCCGACATCGAACTCTACCAGTCCGACGACAGCCACCCATCCGAGGCTGGCAGCTATGCCGCCGCCTGTGCCTTCTATACAATGATTTTCCGCAACACTCCCGACAGCATCACTTTCAACAGCAGCCTCAGCGAATCCACTGCCGCCACCATCCGCAACGCTGTCCGCAGCGTCGTCTTCGACAACCTTGAGTTCTGGCTCCGCCAGCCTGCCGACACCACTGGCGGCGACACCACACACGTCGACACCACCACCACCGACACCACGCATATTGACACCACCCAGGTAGGCCTGCGCAACATCGCCGCCCCGCACCTCTATGTCGCCCCCAACCCCGTCGTCAGCAGCGTTACCGTGGCCGCCAACGGCACCACTGAACCCATGACCGTCACTCTCTGCGACATCCGCGGCCGCCGCCTCCAGCAGCATGCCCTCGCCGCCGGCAACAATCCCGACCAACAGTCCGAGTTCCTCACACTCGACCTCTCCGCCTATTCCTCTGGCATCTACCTCATCACCCTTTCTACCCCCACCTCCAGCACCACCCGCAAGATTCTCAAGCAATAGTAAATTAAGACGAGGTGGAGTCTACGCAATAAGGCTTGAATAAGAAACTTTTCCCCGTTATTATTCAGCCTTAAAGACAGGCTCAATAGTACAAACTAACTGTTTCGGAAACTAGATTCGAACAAACCAAGACATAAAAAAGGCAGGTTGCTAAAGCAATCTGCCTTTTAATCTTAGTAGCGGGGGCTGGATTCGAACCAACGACCTCCGGGTTATGAGCCCGACGAGCTACCTCTGCTCTACCCCGCATTATGTTATCTCGCCATGCGAAATCGAGTGCAAAAGTACGAACTTTTTCCGACATGGGCAAATTTCTTTCTTATAAACCCATTCAATTAACATTTTCAACACTGTGTTCCAGACAATTAAAAAACCACCTTTAACACAACGCAAGCCCATGACACTCCATGCAAAAATAGGAAAATAATGTTATAATTTCCTAAAATCAAACTCTCAATAACAGCCAAAAAACCTTCCGATACCAGCCTTCAAAAAATATTTTTCTGAATCATGTAATAAAACACTTAGTAAGTATTTTATTACTAAGTAAAGACTAAGTAAAACGGACATTTCCTAATAGGCTTATCTATCCTTTCGTGGTAGTTGGACAAGGAACTTACCACTAGTTGTCCACCGTGTCGACGGGGGTCTCTATGCTGTCGCGGGAATGGAAGAGGCCGTCAAAACGGCCTTCGATGCGGCCGCGTGCCACAGCCCAGTTGCGCTGGCGGCTCACTTGGCGCATCTTGCGGTGATAGCGGCCACAGAGCCTGTTATAGGCCTCCAATTGCTCGACAGACATGCGCTTGTCATAATGCCAGCGGTAGCGGCGCATGAACTTATGTTGCTGGTGCTTGATATGCTCCAGTGTGTCGCCATGAATGTCGCGCACAGGAGTGGCGACGACCTCATCGACGAAAGTTTTATATTCTGCAATGAAGCGGTCCACCTTGTTCTGCTGCGCGCTGGCTGGGGTGCCAGCAAGCAGCAGGAACAGGAGGAAACCGAAAATTGCGAACTGTGATCTATTGAAGAACATGAATGGAATACCACAAAACGTTTAAAGCTTCTCGAACGCCTCGACACCTGCCTGGAGGAACTTGATGAATCCTTCGGCTTTGGAGGTGGCAGATTTTTGCGGGTCGTATGTGTATACGCCGTCGGAGATAACCTTGCCGTCGGCAGTAATGATAACGTAGCAGGGCTGAGTGTTCTGGTTGAAGGTCTTGATCTGGTAGTTGAGGTTGCGGCGGCCGAGGGTCTTTATCGTGCGGCCGTTGTCGTCGGTGACCCACTCTTCTTCAGGAAGGTCGATGTCGTTCATGTCGGCATAGAGGGCGCACATGACGAAGTGCTCGTTAAGCAGGCGTTTCGCCTCAGGCTTAGCCCAGGCAGCCTGTTCCATCTCACGGCAGTTGGCACAGTTGCGACCAGTGAAGTCGATGAAGATGGGCTTGCCGACCTGTGCGGCATAAGCCTTGGCCTCATCAAGGTCATAGAATCCTTCAAAACCGGTGGGCATGTGGAGCTTGTCGGCATATTTGCGGTCGGCAGGGAGCTTGCCAGACTGGTCGTAGGAGCAGGTGCCAGCGGGAACGGCGTTGTCGACGACAATCTTCTCAATATTGAAATCCTGGGTGTCCATGGGAGGCAGGAATCCGGCGATGCCGTTGAGCGGGGCGCCCCAGAGGCCGGGAATCATGTAGAGTGTGAAGGAGAAGGTGGCGATGACCAAGAAGAGGCGGATGACGCCGATATGCTCAACCTCTTCGTCGCCCTTGAACTTAATCTTACCCAGAAGGTAGACACCCATGAGGGCGAAGATGACAATCCAAATGGCGAGGTAGATTTCGCGGTCGAGGAGCCCCCAACCCCAATAGAGGTCGGCCATTTGGAGGAACTTGAGGCCGAAGGCGAGTTCAAGGAAAGCGAAGACAATCTTGACGCTGTTGAGCCAGCCACCCGACTTGAGGTTCTTCAAAGCCGAGGGGAAGAGTGCCAACAGCGTGAAAGGCAGTGCGAAGCCGATGCCGAAGCCCAACATGGTGAGCAACGAAACCCAGCGGTTGGCCGTGGAAGTGGCGAAACCCACGAGGGCAGCGCCAATAATGGGGCCGGTGCAGCTAAAGGAGATGAGCACCGTGGTGAGCGCGATGAAGAAGGGGGCTAGCATACCGCCCTTGTCGGCCTGTTCGTCGGACTTGTTGATCCAGCTCTCGGGCAGCTTGAGCTCAAAGAGGCCAAAGAAACTGAGGGCAAAAACAATGAAGATGGCAAAGAAGATGAGGTTGGGTATGCCATGCGTGCCGATGAGGTTAAGCGACTCGGGGCCGAAGAAAGCAGATAGGATGGCACCCAGGACGGCAAAGATGAAGACAATGGAAAATCCGAAAAACCAAGCCTGACGACGGTTCTTGCGCTTGTTTTCGCTACCGTGCATGAAGAAGTTGACCGTCATTGGAATCATCGGAAAAACGCAGGGGGTGAACATCGTGAGGATTCCGCCGAGCAGCGCGCCGAAGAAGATGCCTAGGAGGCCTTTCTTGGGCTTGTCACCATGCTCGCCGGTGCCGTCATCCTCGTTGGCGGGGGCCAGCACAGCCTGCGCGGTGTCGGCCTCAGCGATGGCAGCAGCGGTGTCGGGAACCTCTTCAACGGCTTCTTGTTCCTGTGCGGCTACTGCTTCAGCGGCAGCGGCCTCTGCGGCTGAGAGCGCGGGAACATTGATGGCGAAGGGCTTATCGTCGGGAGCTATGCAGGACCCGTCGTTGCAGAGCTGGTAGTACAACGAGCCTGTGACCTTGAAAGCTTTGGCACTTTTGCGCATAATCTTTTGGCGAAAGACCACCCTGCCTGTGAAGGAACGCACTTTGCAGCCGAAAGTCTCGTCGTACTCCTCGTGGGGCTTAGGCTCGGATACATTGCCCACGCGCATATAATCATTGCTGTTATCGAAGGTGAACTCGATGGCTATGGGACCGGCAGGGTCAGTGTACTGCGAATAGAGGTGCCAGCCGGCATCGAGCTTGCAGGTAAACACCAAGTCAACCTCGGTGGTACCATGCGACTCGACGGAGTAAGACCATGTAGCGGGGTTCAGCACCTGTGCGAAGCCAGCGACAGCTAGGCACATGAGCAAGAGAAAGGTAGTGATTTTTTTCATGGGGAATTTTTATGTATACTATTTATTATTTTAACGTGAACTTAACGCTGCGGGTACCGCTGGCGGTCTTGACCTTGACGGTGTAGGAACCCTTCTTCATCTTGGCGATGTTGATGTGGCTGCCTTGGCGGTATTTGGGCACAGTGCGCACCTTCTCGCCCTTGGCATTGAAGAAGGTAACTTCCGCCTCGGGGCTGTTCATCTGAATTTCGAGGTAACCCTCTTCGAGGTTGGGAATGAGGCGAACGCGGTCGTCGGCCGGCGCAGAGTCAGCCTTGTTGTCGGTAGTCTTGCTGTTACCACCTCCCTGTGAAACTGCGGCAGAAGCAGTCTGCTCTTGGTTATCAGAGGCAGCTTCGGCAAGTTGGGCCGGGTCGGGCGCGACGGCCATCTTGTAGCCCGAGAGGCAGAATAGGCCCTTGTCATCGGTGCCCACCCATACGGAACCCTGTCGGTCGATGGCTAGGTTCTGGTACATGCAGCGAGGCAGCTGGTTGCCAGCAGAGAAAACATCCCATTGATCCTGTCCGTCAAAAACGGCGACACCGCCGTCGGTGGCCATCCAGAGGTGTCCTTCGGCATCGAAGGCGAGATCGTTGACCTGATTGCCAGGAATAGGGCTGTTGTCGATGTTGAAAATCTTCCAGTTCTCGCCGTCAAAGCGGCAGAGGCCTTCGAGGGTGCCAATCCACTTGACATTATCCCTGTCGATGGCAACAGAAAGGCAGATATTGTGTGGAAGCTTGGAATTCTTGGTGGTATAGGAAGTCCATCGGCGGCCGTCGTAGACGCAGAGACCGTCGTTGGTGCCCACCCACTTGCGGTCGCGATTGTCGACGACGACGCAGAGAATGAAGTCTGACAGCAGTTCGGAATCAGTGACAGTGAACTTATACCAATTGTTGCCGTCGTACTGGACGAAGCCGCTGAGAGTGACGCCAATCCACTTCACGCCGGCATGGTCGATGGCAATGTCGCGGATATATTTCATATTGAGGCGGCGGGTCTCCTCCGAGTGCTCATACCAACGGCCGTTGGAGAACTCAATGACACCGTAGTCGTCAGTGCCGATCCAGAGCGTGTTGCCTTCGACGACGAGACAGTTGACAAACTGGTTCTTGAGTTTCTCATTAAGGTCGGCGTAGTCGGTCCAGTTGCCATCTTTGAAACGGCTGAGGCCTTGGGTAGTACCAACATAGAGGTTGCCACGGGGGTCTGGGGTGACAGCAAGGACACTATTGGAAGTGATGCCCGAATTCTGTGCGGTATAGTGCGTCCATGTTTGCGCGGTGGCGCAGCACGAAGCAATAAGAAACACTATATATAGGGCGGCAGAATGGCGTTTCATTGGAATCAAGTTTTGTGTTTTTCTTTCTTAGCAGCGGGGAAAAGAATATTGTTGAGAATAAGACGGTATCCTGGGGAATTGGGATAGAGCGAAAGGTCCGTGGGCGGGTCACCGACATAGTGGCGATAGTCCTCGGGGTCGTGACCACCGAGGAAAGTCCAGGTACCCTTGCCGTACTCGCCATGCAGGTATCGAACCTCTCCAAGAGCCTTATTCTCAGCCAGAATGACACACGAGGATTTGACGCATTCGCGGCGGAAAGCGGTAGTCTGCCCCATGAACCCATGAATTACCTGGCTGTGGTTTTGGGTAAGCATGGTGGGTACCCAGTCCCACTTGGCCGAAAAATCGAAGAGGGTGAAAAAGTCGGTCTTTTCGTTGACAACCATCGAACGAGAACGGTCGTCGACATCGATATTGGAGACTTCATACTCATTGGGATTAGTGCTGATGCGGAAATCCTTGAAGGCAAAGGTCTTGCTATAGTCGAGTTGCTGCTGGGCATCGGGCTGCATGGGGTCGCCGTCGAACATGACGTCGCAGATATCCACATTCTCGGCAGCGAGGGCGATGTCGTAGCTATCGGGGGCAGAACACATGGCAAAAAGGAAACCGCCGCCCATGACGAAGTCACGGATTTTCTTGGCGACAGCCAATTTCAGCTGGCTGACTTTCGCGAAGCCCAGCTTGGACGCTGTGGCCTCCTGGGTGCGGACATCCTCGATGTACCATTGCTGGTTGCGGTAGTTGGCCCAGAATTTGCCGTACTGGCCAGTGAAGTCCTCATGGTGCAGGTGCAGCCAGTCGTATTTAGGCAGTATGCCGGCGATGACCTCCTCGTCGTATACCACGTCATATGGTATCTCGGCATAGGTGAGCACAAGGGTGACGGCATCGTCCCACGGGAGCTTGTTCTTTGGGGAATATACAGCAATCTTGGGCGCTTTTTGCAGCTTGACGGCATCCATGTTGACGGCAGGGTCGGCAATATAAGAAAGGATAGCGCTGCTTTGTCCGTCGGCGATGGCTTCGACGGTGACGCCGCGCAGGCGGCATTCACGCTCCAAAGCATCGGCATATTTCATCATGAACGAACCACCGCGATAGTTGAGCAGCCAGGTCACCTCCACATCGCGCTGCAGCGCCCAATAGGCAATGCCGTATGATTTTAGGTGGTTCTGCTGTACCTCATCCATGGGTATGAGCAGGTAGTTGGCACGAACGACTGAGGCCAACAAGATCATAGTTGTTATGAGCAGCCATTTTTTCATTTAATCTAATATAACGGCATTAAAAAATAAATATTGTCCAATAGCAAAAAAAGTTCCGCCCCTCCCTCCTAGCCCTACCTAGTCTCCCTAGTTCCACCTTGCTCCACTCATAGTCCTATCTAGTCCCTCCTAGTCACCTATTCCCAATCACTAAAAAATCAAAAAAACGACAAAAAAGTTTGCTATTTGATAAAAAAGATGTATTTTTGCAGTTAATTTGAAGAATAAAAAATTCTGAGATACATCGTTTAATTAATTAATAATCAAAGCCGATGCGTCCGATGGCAAATAACAGGACAAAAAAATTAATGAAAAAACTCGTATTAGTTGCCCTCGCAGTGCTTATTAGCACGATGTCGTTCGCACAGTTCGAGCGCGTGACCCAGTGCCGCGAAGCTCTTGCTGCAAAATCTCTCACCGACCTGCCCACCTGGGGCCAGATTGGCACTCCTTTCACCGCTCAGGACATCAATGGCCAGACCGTCAACCTCGCCAACATCCTCAATAGCGGCATGAGCGTCGTTATCGACTATAGTTGCTGCTGGTGCAACCCCTGCTGGGTCATGCATCAGTCCGGCATCCTCGAAGCCATCGACGCCATGGATTCCGTCCAAGTCATCTGGGTTGAAATCGAAGGCGGCAACACCACCGCTCAGATCTACGGCACCCAAGGCTCCGGTTCCTCTGCCTCCACCTGTGGCAACTGGACTGTCGACGCCAACGGCCAGCCCGTTCCCTACCCCATCATCGACGATGATGCCAACCGCACCTGCCTCAGCACCTGCAGCAGCCTCTACGAAGGCTATGTGCCCAGCATCTTCTTCATCTCTCCTGATGGCTACTTCTGCTCCATCTATGGCGAGAGCTACGGCTTCGGCTCCAGCACCTCCCACACTCAGGCTTGCGCCAACATCAACGCTCTGAGAAACATGGCTCCTCGCGCTGGTCAGGTTCCCGCCATCAGCGTCAACGGCCTCACCTCCGTCCTCGCTGGCAGCACCGCTAACTACAGCGTCGACTACATCAGCGTTGACCCCATCGTCAGCATCGACTGGACCTTCTCCAACGGCAACCCCGCTACCGCTACTGGCCAAAACGCCAGCACCGTTTGGGCTAACACCGGCAACGAGACCGTCATCTGCACCGTGACCAACACCACTGGCAGCACCTCTGACACCCTCAGCATCAACGTCTTCGAATACAACTTCGGTGACTGCATCGACTACACCGCCAACGGCAGCTACTCCTCCTCCGTCGGCGCTGGTAGCGATATCACCTGGGGCCACAAATATCCTGCCGCCCTCCTCGCTGGCCGCAACTACCTTGACAATGTCCAGTTCTATGTCTCCTATGCTGGCACCTACGACCTGACCATCTACCAGAGCAATGGCACTCCCTCCGCTAACGACATGCTCTATCAGCACACCTACGTCCTCAACAACACTGAAAGCTACGCTACCCTGACTCTCTATGACCAGATCGCCCTCGATGACACCAAGGATCTCTGGGTTGTCCTCCACAACGCTGGCGTCCAATATCCTGCCTCTGGCACCGAATTCAATGGCGACCCCAACAGCTGCCTCGTTTACTACAATGGCGCTTGGACCCCTGTCTATGAACTCAACGCTTCCCTCCTGTACACCTGGATGATTAAGACCACCACCAGCACCACCGCCCCCGCCCTGAACATTGCCGTCAATGGTCCTACCGTTGCCAACACCAACGCTCCTGTGACCTTCACCGCCCTCGGCCCCGCCGCTGCTAGCTACAGCTGGGATTTCGCCGGTGCTACCACTCCTTCCGCTACCGGCATGAGCGCTTCCGCTACCTGGGCCACCGCTGGCACCTACACCGTGACCCTCACCGCCACCCTCGGCACTGAGTCCGCCACCGCTACCACCACCGTTTCCGTGGTCAGCTGCGATCCTCAGAACCTCCCCTTCTCCTGCGGCTTCGAAGGCAACGAGAACTACGGCTGCTGGAACTTTGTCGACGCTGACGGCGACGGCTACAACTGGGACCTCGAGTTCTGGAATGGCTCCTCCTACGTCCACAGCGGCACCGGTGCCATCGGCACTGCCTCCTACATCAACAACATTGGTGTACTCGCTCCCGATAACTGGATGGTCCTCCCCGCCCTCAACATCCCCGCTGAAGGCGCTTTCCTCAACTACTATGTCGGCGGTGTGGGCGCCATGTATGGCGACAAGTACAGCATCTATGTCAACACCAACAACGGCATGAATCCCTCTGACTTCACCGGCACCCCCATCTTCACCGAAATTCCCACCGACAACAACTACAACGTCAAGCACGTCTCCCTCATGGACTACGCTGGCCAGACTATCCGCATCGCCTTCCGTCACTATGACATCCAGGATGGCTACTGGCTGGTCTTCGATGACCTCAGTGTCACCGCTGGCTGGTGCGGCATCGAAGAGACCGCTGCTGCCAACGTCTCCCTCTATCCTAACCCCGTGACCAGCGTCCTCAATGTCAACGCTGAAGGCCTCCAGGAGGTCAACATCCTCGACATCAACGGCCGCACCGTCATGACCGCCAACACCAACACCATCAACATGGCCAACCTCGCCGACGGCGTCTACTTCGTCCGCGTCATCACCAACAATGGTGTTGCCACCCAGAAAATTGTCAAGAAATAACTTTCTTCTCAAATAAAAAAGAGCCCGCGCCCCTTGCGGGCTCTTTTTTTCTTTATTCCTATACCAACAGCATGAACTACGCCGCCACTATCGCCGCACAGCTCAACCTCGGCCAGCGCCAGGTAGAGAAAACCATCGAACTGCTCGAACAGGGCGCCACAGTGCCCTTCATCGCCCGCTACCGCAAAGAGGCCACAGGCAGCCTCAACGAGGTGCAGATTACCGCCATCCGCGATTTGCTCCTCAAACTCAAGGAACTCGACAAACGCCGCGACGCCATTCTCGCCTCCATCGCCGAACAAGGCAAGCTCACCCCCGAGCTGGAGAAACAGATTCTCGCCGCCGCCACCATGACTGAGCTCGAAGACCTCTACCTCCCCTACAAGCCCAAGCGCCGCACCCGCGCCACCATGGCCATCGAACGCGGCCTCGAGCCCCTGGCCAACGAGATTCAGAAGCAGTACAGCTGCAACCTCGAACAGATGGCTGGACGCTATATTAACGAGGAAAAAGGCGTCAAAAGCGTCGACGACGCCCTTGCCGGCGCCCGCGACATCATCGCCGAGCGCGTCAGCGAAAACGTGCAGGCTCGCAACAAAGTGCGCAACATCTTCCGCCGCAGCGCCATGCTCTCCTCCAAGGTAGCCAAGAACAAAGAGGAAGAAGGCGGCAAGTTCGAGTCGTGGTTCGACTGGAAAGAAAACGCCATGCGGGCACCCTCCCACCGCATTCTCGCGCTCTTCCGCGGAGAAGAGGAGGGCGTGCTGCGCGTCCATGTGCAGCCCGACGACGACGAACCCGCCTACGAAGCCCTTGAACGGCAGTTCGTCAGCGGACGCTACGACAGCTCCGAACAGGTACGCCTCGCCGTGCGCGACGGCTACAAGCGCCTCCTCGCCCCCTCCATTGAGACCGAATTCTACAACCTCCTCAAGGAGAAGGCCGACAAGGAGGCCATCCGCGTCTTTGCCGAAAACCTCCGCCAGCTGCTCCTTGCCTCTCCGCTGGGCCAGAAACGCATCCTCGCCATCGACCCCGGCTTCCGCACCGGTTGCAAGACCGTCTGCCTCGACGCCCAGGGACAGCTGCTCCACAACGAGACCATCTATCCCTTCACCTCCGTGCGCGAAGAACGCGCCGCCGTGGCCAAGCTCGAAGCCCTCGTCGAAGCCTTCCACATCGAAGCCATCGCCATAGGCAACGGCACCGCAGGCCGCGAAACCGAAGAGGTGGTGAAGAAATGCCATTTCAAAAACAAGCTCATCGCCGTCATGGTCAGCGAGAGCGGCGCCTCGGTCTACAGTGCCTCCGACGTCGCCCGCCGCGAATTCCCCGACTACGACGTCACCGTGCGCGGAGCCGTCAGCATCGGCCGCCGACTCATGGACCCCCTCAGCGAACTAGTGAAGATCGATCCCAAGAGCATCGGCGTGGGACAATACCAGCACGACGTCAACCAGTCGCTCCTCCAAGAAAGCCTGCAAGATGTAGTGGTCAGCTGCGTCAACAGCGTCGGCGTAGAACTCAACACTGCCAGCCGCGAGCTGCTCAGCTACGTCAGCGGAATCGGACCCGCGCTGGCCGACAAGATTGTCGACTACCGCAACCGCCAAGGGGCCTTCCAGTCGCGCCAAGAGCTCAAGAAGGTGGAGCGCCTCGGCGACAAAGCCTTCGAGCAATGCGCCGGATTCTTGCGCGTGCGCGAGAGCAACAATCCTTTAGACCGCAGTGCCGTACATCCAGAGCGCTACGCCCTCGTCGAACAGATGGCACGCGACAACGGCGCCACCGTCGAAGAATTGATGAAAAACAAAGAGCTACGCAACAAAATCAAGATAGAACAATATGTCACCGCCGACTGCGGTCTGCCCACCCTGCAAGACATCATGAAAGAGCTCGACAAGCCCGGCCTCGACCCCCGTGCCAAGTTCGAAATCTTCGAGTTCGACAAGAACGTCACCCGCATCGAAGACCTGCAGGAAGGCATGGTGCTGCCCGGCATCGTCACCAACATCACCGCCTTCGGCGCTTTCGTCGACGTAGGCGTCCACCAAGACGGACTGGTCCATGTGAGCCAGCTGGCCAACCGACGTGTCTCCGACCCCGCCGAAGTGGTCCACCTCCATCAGCACGTCCACGTCAAAGTCCTCGAAGTCGACCTCCGCCGCCACCGCATCTCCCTCACCATGAAAGGGCTCTAGGCGGCTAGCGGAAGCCCACCCCTAGGTTCTCTTGGCAAAGCCCGCCCTTCCGGAATCTCCGGACAATCCGGAATATCCGGAATTTCCGGGCAATCCGGCATCCCCAGCATCCCCGGCATCCCTCATGAAAAACTCATTTTAAACTTCCCCTTCACCCCCTGCTCTTCAGCGTGATGAACGGTATCAGCACCTCTTCCATCGAGATGCCGCCGTGCTGGAAGGTATTCATGTAGTACTGCACGTACTGATTGTAGTTGTTGGGGTAGGCGAAAAAGTCGTTCTCGTGACAGAAGATATAGGGTGACGTGATGTGGCGGCGCGGTAGGAACGCCTTGGCGGGGTCCTTCACCTCAAAGACATCCTTGGGGTTATAGTCCAGCAGCCTTCCCTGCTTATAGCGCAGGTTCACGCTCACGCTGGCGTCGCCCTTCACCCGCACGGGGTGGTCGATGCGTACCGAGCCGTGATCCGTGGTGATGACCACGTTCACGTCGCGGCTGCTGAGCGACTTCAGCACCTCGGCCAGCGGCGAATGCTCAAACCAACTCAGCGTCACCGAGCGGTAGGCCTTCTCATCAGCGGCCAGCTCGCGCACGATGTTGCTGTCCGTGCTGGCATGTGAGAGCATATCCACGAAATTGTAGATGATGACATTCAGCTTGTTCTGCATCAGCGTGGGGATATTGTCCACCAGCTTATGGCCGTATTGTGCGTTGAGCACCTTGTTGTAGCTGTGCTTGATATTGAAACCGTTGCGGCGCAGATTCTCGTCGAGCAGCTCATTCTCGTATTGGTTTTTGAAACCCTCTTGGTCCTCGTTGATCCAGTATTGTGGGTACTTGCGCTCAATCTCCGATGGCATGAGACCGCCGAACATCGCGTTGCGGGCAAACTGCGTAGTGGTAGGCACGATGCTGTAGAAGATATCGTCCTGTTCCGTGCGCAAATATCGCTCCACGGCGGGTTGCAGATACTTCCACTGGTCGTAGCGGAAATTGTCGATGACGATCAAGAATGTGGGGCGTTCCTCGCGCAGCAGCGGGAAGAGCTTCTCACGCAGCACCATGGGCGACAGCGTAGGCTTGTCAGCGTCGCCACTGAGCCAATCGAGGTAATGCTGTTCGTAATACTTGCAGAATAGCTGGTTGGCCTCCGTCTTCTGGGACACAAAAATGTCGTGGATATTCTCATCGGCCGTAGTAGCGAGTTCCAGGTCCCAATACACCAACTTCTTATATAGCTCCACCCAATCGCTATGGTCGAGGCGGCTGTTGAGTTCCATGCCAATCTCGCGGAACTGCTGCTGGTAGTTCATCGTCGAACGTTCGCTCTGGAGGCGACGCGAGTCGGTATGCTTCTTGATGGCGAGGAGTATCTGGTTGGGGTTGACAGGCTTGATGAGGTAGTCGCTGATCTTGCCGCCGAGGGCCTCGTCCATGATATGTTCCTCCTCGCTCTTGGTGATCATGATGACAGGCAGCTGAGGGTAGGAGGCCTTAAGCTGGGTGAGCGTGTCGAGGCCACTGAGGCCGGGCATATTTTCATCGAGGAACACCAAGTCTACTGTGTTGGGGTGGGCGGCGAGTTCCTCGAGGGCTTCGGTGCCGCTCATGACAGGCAGCACCTCGTAGCCCTTCTCTTCAAGGAAAAGGATATGGGGTTTAAGGAGGTCGATCTCATCGTCGGCCCAGAGGATGGTGATGTTGTTCATACGAGAAAAGTGAAGTTTATCATGTCTCAATAACGCAAAAAAACAAAAACTATTGCCCGCCCCCTATTTTTTCCGGTGAGCCCAAACTTTAGCGGCGCCAGTCGCGACAACTCCCCTAGGGCAATGGAGTCCGTCCTTCTGCACGAGGGATGTTTTTTTCATTAGGAGTTACCTCCCATCTGTCGGTGACGGCTTGCACTTCGGCCTCGAAAGTGAACTTTATTCGCTGACATTTGATCTGATTCAGCGGTGCTCATGACCTCAGTTCAGGCAATCCGTTTGAGCCGTCAAAGACGTTACGGGTTGATGCCACAGGATGCCACCAAAAATTGAGAATGCCCCCGTCGGCTCTGCCGAAGCGGTAACTGAAAAATTAGACAGAAAGGAACGGAATACTTTTTCTATGCGGGTGCCTAACTAGCGGCACCCGTTGGTGGCCACTCGTGCCTAGCTTGCTCACCAGCTTTAGGCTCATGCGGCTTGTTGCAGAACGGCGGGTAAGTTGAAAAGTTCAATAGTTCAAAAGTTCAATCATTATGTGTCTAGGAACACATTTCCTTTTATAAGGTATGAATATATAAATATATAATAATTCTCTTATTTCTTTATTGTTTTCTCAGACTATTAGCATTTGAACTTTTAAACATTTGAACTTTTCAAGATTGAGCGCCTTTGATAGTGGTTTATTTTATTAGTTATCAATATTTTATATTGATTAGTGAATTTAGTGGATGGCTTGGCTGAGGCTTGAGAATCGTTCGTTTTGCGCAGGGTTGGGTCGGTTTTCTTGGCAAAAATGCTTTATTTTGACCCATTTTTTTGGCAATATTGGAGGTACTTTGAGGAAGAAATTTCGTCCCAAAATTGCTTTTCGTCCGTCCCACCTCCACAAAAATGGGATTTTGGGTTGCTCGCTCGTTGCTCACTCTTCCTTCGCCCTGGACTCGCTCTTCCTTCGCTAAAGAAGCGAAGAAAGAGTGAATGACAAGCGGTTACACGGCGATGAAACAGCGAGGTCAGGGGGGATTCCCGCACAGGAAACCCTTTCGGGAAAAAATGTTTCCTCCGTGGCAGAAAATGCTGCCGCACCTATTGTGCAACACAAATTTTTGAATAATTCATGGTGTATTTATGGTCGTTCATGTTTTTTTAAAACATAAATTATCATGAATGGCCCATGAATTTCTTCATAAAGTATTTTTTTGTGTCTTTCGTGGCAACCCACTGCGGAAGCCAGACTTCAAATGTTCAAATGTTCAAATGTTCAAAACATCAAATCTTCATCGACAGACTAGTGCCAGATGAGGCCTACTCGGCCATGGGGAAGAGGGCGAAGACGGCGGCGCCGCTGCCTGTCATGGAGGCGTAAAGGGCACCGTCGGCATAGAAGCGGGCCTTGAGGGCGGCTATGGCGGGGTGCTGCGGGAGGACAGTGGCTTCGAAGTCGTTGACGATGGTGTCGCGCCATGTGGCGATGGGCTGCCGGAGGGCGCGCAACAGCGGGCTGGTGACGGGGACGTCGTAGTCAGCGACAGCGTCGAGGTCAGGGAGACGGATGCCGGCATAGGCTTCGCGAGTGCTGACGGCGTCGTCGGGCTTCTGGATCTTGAGGTCGTAGCCTTCGATGGGGTTGAAGCCGAGGGGCGTGAGGCGGTCACCGATGCCAGTGGCGTAGGCGGGGATGTTGTCGATGAAGAAGGGGCAGTCAGCGCCTAGCCGGGCGGCGCGGAGACGCAGCGCTTCCGGTGTGAGGCCGAGGGCGAAGAGCTCGTTGAGCATCCTGAGCGTGAAGGCGGCATCGCTGCTGCCGCCGCCGAGGCCGGCACCAAAGGGGATGTTTTTCTGGAGGTGGATGTGTACGGGTGGCAGCGAGGGGAACTCCTCCTTGAGGAGCCGATAGGCCTTGACGCAAATGTTGTCGTCGAGAGAGCAGTCGACGAGGATACCCGATTGAGTCATCTCGAAGCGGGGCGCCTCGACGATGTCGAGCTGGTCGCAGAGCGGCACGGGCAGGAAGACAGTGGCTAGGTCGTGGTAGCCGTCGGGACGCTTGCGGAGGACGCGGAGACCCAGGTTAATCTTGCAGTTGGGGTTGCTTTTCATGGCTGAGGATTGGTGTCGGGGGTTGAAGTGTCGGTAGAGTCGGTGTCGGGTTGCGGCTTTTCGAGGCGGTCGTAGGCGCGGATGATGCGGGTGACGAGCTTGTGGCGGATGACGTCGCTGTTGTCGAGGCGGATGATGCTGATGCCTTCTATGCCGTCGAGGATGCGGGTGGCCTGGACGAGGCCGGACTGCTGGTGGCGTGGGAGGTCGATCTGGGTGATGTCGCCGGTGACGACGAACTTGGCGTTGCGGCCCATGCGGGTGAGGAACATCTTGAGCTGGGCGGAGGTGGCGTTCTGGGCCTCGTCGAGGATGACGAAGGCGTTGTCGAGGGTGCGGCCGCGCATGAAGGCGAGGGGGGCTATCTCGATGGTGTTGTCCTCCCAGTAGCCGAGGAGCTTCTGCTGGGGTATCATGTCGCGGAGGGCGTCGTAGAGCGGCTGGAGGTAGGGGTCGAGCTTGTCGCGGAGGTCGCCGGGGAGGAAGCCGAGGTTCTCGCCCGCCTCGACGGCAGGGCGGGTGAGGATGATGCGGCGAATCTCCTTATTCTTGAGGGCGCGGACGGCGAGGGCGACGGCGGTGTAGGTCTTGCCGGTGCCGGCGGGGCCGATGGCGAAGACCATGTCGTTGTGCTTGACGGCCTCGACGAGGCGCTGCTGGTTGGGGGTGCGGGCCTTGATGAGGAGGCCGTTGCGGCCGTGGACGAGGATCTCGTCGTTGGTCTCGGCCTCGGGGGTGGTGCCGCCGCTCTCGAAGATCTGCATGACGACATTCTCGTTGAGGCGTCCCACCTTGTCGTAGTAGGTCTTCATGGCCTGCAGCTTGCCCTCGAAGTGGTCGATATCCTCGAGGCTGCCGACGGCCTTGAGCATCTCGCCGCGGGCGATGAGCTTGAGTTTTGGGAAAAGGATTCTCACGAAGTCGAGAATCTTGTCGTTGTCGCCCCAAAAGCGTGTATAGTCAATCTCTTCTAACGAAAAGATGCGTTCAATAGACATTTCTTCCATGATGCAAAAATACAAAAAAACTAGAATATAATGCATTATTTGAAAAAAAAAGTGTATCTTTGCCCCCTAGAAGCGTTGGGCACGAGAAGCCCCAGCAGCCTCTTTACATTTTGAATAACAACTAAATAAAAACGACATGCAACACACTTACGCCATTGGAATAGATGTTGGAGGCACCAACACAGACATGGGACTGGTACGCGACGATGCCCGCATCGTGGCTCGCAGGAGCATCCCCACGACACGCTACACCAATTTTGAGCTCTATGTGCACGACATCATGGAGCAGCTGAACGAGATGGCAGCAGCCGGCGACCCCGAAGAGAGCATCAGACTCAAGCTGAACGAGCTGACCGGCATCGGCATTGGTGCGCCCAACGGCAACTTCTACAACGGTTGTGTGGAGAACGCCCCCAACCTGCCCATGAAAGGGATGCTAAACTTCGAGGCCGAGTTTCACAAATATGTGGACATCCCCGTGGTGCTGAGCAACGACGCCAATGCGGCGGCCTACGGCGAATACGTCTACGGCGGCGCACGCGGCATGGAGCACTTCATCATGATCACCCTCGGCACGGGCGTGGGCAGCGGCATCGTGGTCGACGGCAAGCTGGTACACGGCTCGACAGGCACCGCCGGCGAGCTGGGCCACAACATACTCATCCCCAACGGACGTCAGTGCAGCTGCGGCCGCAAGGGTTGCCTGGAGGCCTACACGTCGGCACGCGGCATCGTGCAGACCTACGTGGAACTCCGTCAGCAACAAGGGGCTCCCAGCAATCCCCAGCCGGGTTGGATAGCTGCTGAAGTGGCCGACAAAGATATCACCAGCAAGATGATTGGCGATGCCGCCAATGCGGGCGACCCGCTGGCCAAGGCCACCTACGAGCAGGTGGGCTACTGGCTGGGCATCGCCTGTGCAAACGCATGCACCTTCTCGGCGCCGCAGGCGCTGTTCCTGATGGGAGGCCCCACCAAGGTGGGCAAACCCCTCACCGAACCGCTGAAGAAATCGTTTAACGAGCACCTACTGAACATCTACCAGGGAAGCTGCGAGATACACATGTCGCAGCTGGCTGCCAACGAGGTGGCCATCCTCGGTGCTGCGGCACTGATCAAGATGAGAGGGTGATGGACTGCCCCCCATTAAGGAGTTGGAGGAGTTAAGGGAGTTGAAGACAAATGGGTTTGTCTCAAGTATAGCATAGACAATAATATAACAAACATGAAAAAGTTCCTCTTGATAGCTGTTTGCGCGGGCGTGCTGCTCGCTGCGTGCGAAACCAACCTGACGCAATATGTCAACCCACTGGTGGGCACCGACTTCCACGGCCACACCTACCCTGGGGCCATAGCCCCCTACGGGCAGATACAGCCGAGTCCCGACACCCGCCTCGAGGGCTGGGATGGATGCAGCGCCTACCACTATAGCGACGACACCATCTATGGTTTCAGCCACACCCACCTCAACGGCACTGGCTGCGAAGACTACGGCGACATCTTGCTGATGCCCGTGATGGCGCCTCGCGGCAGATGGACCTTCAGCCCCGACATGCCCCAAGAGGAGTATTGCTCGCAATTCAGCCACCGCAGCGAGAAGGCCGCTCCCGGCTACTACCGCGTGGTGCTCGACCACAACCGCGTGATGGTAGAACTTACCGCCAGCCGCCGCGTGGCCTGCCAGCGATACACCTTTCCCTCGTCCGACCCCAAAGGCTTCATCATCGACCTTCGCCACCGTGATCAGGTGCTCAACACGGGACTGCAATACGACAAAGAGAATGGACTCATCACTGGATGGCGCGAAAGCAATGCCTGGAATCCCCACCAGAAATGCTTCTTCGCCCTCACTTGCAACAGGCCCATTAAAGAGGTGAAATACTACGCCAACAAGCAGAAAGCCCTGGTGGTGCTCGACGACAACTGCAAGAACGTGGAAGTCTACGTGGCCCTCTCGGGCGTGGACTGCGACGGTGCCGTGCAGAACCTCGCCACACGCGGCGACGACGACTTCGTGGCCTTGCGCTCGCAGACCCGCCGCCTATGGGAAAAGATGCTCAGCAAGGTAGAGGTGCAAGGCGGCAGCCGGAAGGAGAAGAAGAATTTCTACACTGCATTGTACCACTGCTACACCTCACCCTACCTGTGGAGCGATGTCGACGGCCGCTACCGCGGCATGAACGACAGCATCCTATCTGTCGACCGCACCCCCTCGGGGAAGCCGGCACATGAGGTGTACACCGTCTTCTCGCTGTGGGATACCTACCGAGCCCTCCATCCGCTGATGACCATCCTCGAGCCCAACACCACGGAGGACTGGATATACACCATGCTGAAGCAATACGAGACCGGCGGAGAGCTGACCATGTGGGAACTTTCGGCCTACGAGACGCACTGCATGATAGGCTATCACGCCTGCCCCGTGATATTGGAGGCCTACCGGGCGGGTGTGCTGGACAAGTGGAGACCCCAAGAGAAGCTGGAACTGCTCACCGCCATGACAGTCACAGCCAACCGCACCGAGGAGCAGCAAGCCTACGCCAGCCAAGGATACATGGACAGCCAAGTGGACAACGAGTCGGTATCGAAAACAGTGGAATACTCCTACGACGACTGGTGCATAGCCACCTATGCACAAGCCTTGGCCACCGACCCTCAGATGCACCTCAGCGACAGCGCAGCAAATTGGTGCAAGAGTGTCTATGCACAATATATGCGCCGAGCCAACTCATGGCGCAACCTCATGGACGCACAAGGATTCATGCACGCACGCCGCAATGGCGGTTTCACCACCCCCTTCGACCCCACCGAGGTCAACAACCACTACACCGAGGCCAACAGCTGGCAATACAGCACCTACGTGCCGCACGACGTGAAAGGCTGGATAGCCATGATGGGCGGCGAGAAAAAAGCGGAATCCTTCCTCGACTCGCTCTTCAACTCCAACAGCGAGACATCGGGACGCGACCAAAGCGACATCACCGGCATGGTGGGACAATATGCCCAAGGCAATGAGCCCTCGCACCATGCAGCCTACCTCTATGCCTATGTCGGCGCCCCAGAGAAACTTGATGCCACCGTGCACCAAATCCTCGACGACCTCTACTCGCCCTACCCCGATGGGCTCTGCGGCAATGAAGACTGCGGCCAAATGAGCGCCTGGTATGTGATGAGCGCCATGGGTTTCTACCCGCTCTGTCCTGGAAGCGGGGAATATGTCACCTGCACACCTCTCTTCGACAAGATAACCATCCATCGCGAAGGGCAGCCCGACCTCGTCATAGACAAATCGCAGTGGCAGCCCGGCAAATTCTGGCACAACGAGGAGCTATGCGACACCAGTGCCAACCTCTTCGACAGCCAACAGATTGTGCCTCCAGCACCCTATTTCGAGAACTGGCAGCCGAGATTCGAAGACTCAACCTTCGTCACCTTGCACACCCTAGCTGCCGAGTCCTCCTCCAACGTGACGATCTATTACACCCTCAACGGCCTGCGTCCCGACACCAACAGCATAAGATACACGACGCCAATCCTTCTGAAAAACGATGCTATCATCAACGCCGTCAGCTACGACAAGCAACATGGCTACAGCAATGTGGTCTGCCAGAAGTTGAAACGCTATGTGGCCGACAAACGGCTGCGCTACATCACCAAGCCAGCCCCCCAGTATTCTGAAAACGGCCCCGACGGCCTCATCGACAAAATATACGGCTCCACCAACTACCGCATCGGCGGATGGCAAGGATGGCAGAACAACATGGAAGTCGTGATAGACCTGCTGCAAAATAGGACCGTCACCTCCGTGGGCGTCGACTGCCTAGAGAACATGAGAAGCTGGATATTCTTCCCCAAGCACATAGAGGTGAGCCTCTCGAATGACGGCAAGAACTTCACTCCCTGGGGAGCAACGGACAACACTGAATTCGAGGCAACCAGCGACAGGCAAGAAGAGAGCGTGCAGCACACCTTCACCTGCCAAGGAAGCTGGACCTCGGCACGCTATGTCAAAGTGAAAGTCATCAACTATGGTCCCCTACCCGAATGGCACATCAGCGCCGGCGAACCTGCTTGGCTCTTTGTCGACGAAATAGAGGTTGGCACCTATATACCCACCTTCTTCTCAGTAGAATAGCGAAAACTCAACCCGCCACAAAACGCCCTTCAAATAATTGATATACAAAACATGAAGAAAATATTGTTTCTCATCGCCCTTGGCAGCATTGCCTTGGCAGCCTGTAGCAGCAAGCAATGCCGCTGCTATGACTATACCGGCAACCGCTGGACAGGTCCCAATACCACAGCCGCCGTAGCCGGCACACCTTGCGCAGACCTCAACACCAGCACGCGCAAATGCAATGAGATGGACGACCCCATCCTCGACCCCAACGACATCGCGGTAGGAAAGAAAAAATAGCCAAGAGCAGGTTGAATCGGTAGCTGCTACTTAAATTCGTCCACGTCAACGCCGAGAGACTGAAGCTCGGAGACAATGGCGTTGCCGCGTGAGAGGTAATCGTCGCGTTCCTTGCGGAGGGCACGAAGCTCGTCTTGCTTTTCGGAATAGAAACGGAACCAATGGAAACGCTGGGCCTCCTCATAGCGGCTTTCCCAATCTTTCAATTGAGCGGAGAGCACCAAGCGCTCGTTCTGCAGTTCGTTGATACGTTGCTGCCGCAGGCGACGTTCTTCGGCCTTTTGCTGCCTAGCCTCCTGGTTGCGCTGGCTAGCCTGTTGGAACTGCGCCTGACTAGCCTCGACCTGCCGGCGAGTGACAGACTCCTGCATGGGAGAGACGACCAGCATCACCACGGCGAGAACCACCAGGCAGAGCAGGCTGACAATGACGAGGCGGGCGGGTCTCTTGGAAGGCTTGCTGGTGACAGTCTCTTGACGAGGAACTGCAGGCAAGGGTGGCGGCGTGCCGTATTTGCGGACAAAGAAAGCCTCCAGCTCCTTCACCTCGCCAGCCGGCACCCACGCGTCGAGTCCGGCATACCAGACCAAATCCTTACGCAGCAAGTCGCGCGACTCAAGCTCTTCCAACGACATGGGACCCTGTCGACGACCTTTGATGACGCAATAGTATTGTTTCATAAAATGGGTTTTTTGTCCTCTATCAAATAACTGGGCTTCACTACTTCACGACCAAAACGGCATTAGCCACGCGGCGTTGACCGCCGGCATCGTAGCGGCCATTGTCGGAGGGGTGGTTGACGATGCCTTCGGTACCACGGCCCTTGACGTACATGGTGGTAGAGCCGCCGCCATCGAGATTGGCAGCCTCACAGCAACCAATCCAACGCATCACCCTAGTCAGCTCGGGCAGCGAAAGGCCATCAGCCTGGCCCTTTGAGCGGCCGTCGGCTACGACAAGCACGATGGTGCCGTCCTTCTTAAGGCCAATGGCAGTACGGTTGTGACGGCCATAGACGAAACGACGGTCGAGGTGCTGAGGCACATTCTCACCGCGATGAATCAGCATAGGGCCAGCTGTCATGACCGTCTTATCCTTAATTTCGGCTTCGCTCTTCCGGTTGCTTGCCGGAACGGTAAAACAAGGATGGCCGCTAGGAAGCAGCCGTATGGCCGCATTCTGGTAGTACTTGCGATTGACGGTATCTTGACCCGCAACATTTTCGCCCAACTCCTTCCCATCGATGCGCAGGTAACACACGGGAGCACCGGTAGACATATTGAAGAAAGACCCGTTGATGGCAGCCAAAGCCTGGTGCCTCTTGGCGAAATCGGATACAAGCGTCAGCACCGTATCGGAGACAAAAGCCAGATGGGCCTTGGAATCTTTCGGTATCTCGATGACATAGATATATTGGCAAGAATTGAACAGTTGGCGCTGGTCGAAATGGAAACTGCGCAGGAAGAAGCCGTCGAGGGTGTCGGTCTGCCACAGCACATTAACAAACGTGATAGAGTCGGCAGCGAAACGATCTTGGGCTCGGAGAGGCTGCGATGGCAGGAATGCCAAGAGCAATCCAACGACAATGGAAGTAAAAAATTTGTTCATACTATATATTATTGAGAGAACAGACGCAACAATTCGGGCGCGTAGGTTTTTGATACGGGAATGTCGTCAACCCCGGCATGATCCATCTCGGCGAAAACGCCTTCGGGGTTTCGGCGAATGACCTTAATTTTATTGAGGTTGACAAAAAACGAACGATGGCACCGGGCCAACCCATTGGCGCTGCAGAGGTCCTCGATATTTTTGAGGGAATTGCGCAAGCTATAGCGGACCAGCTTCCCGTCGTTGTCGTAGAGGATGGTCACATAATTGCCTGCCGACTCAATGGAGATGACCCTGTCGACGCCGATGACCAGCTTGACGACCCCTTTCTCATCGACAAAGCGAATGGCGCCTGTCTCGTTTCGCTCCACGCCTTTGCGCAACTCCTCAATACGATCCTGCGCCTCACGGAGCCGATGCCCACGGTCGAGGTTCTCCATAATCAACCAAAAGAGCACATAGGGAACCACAGCCAAAGCCAATCCGATAGAAAGGATTTGGGGGAGCGTATTGAAGTAATTGACATGCATAAACAACGCGACGAACAAGTCGACAAACAAGCAAGCAACAATAAATTCGACACATTGCCAAATGGCGAAATCCCACTTTGACAGATTATGCCGCACGACGGCGAAACAGAGCAACGAGCGACTCACTAGAAGGCATCCCAATAGGATAGCACAAGAGATAGAGAGGCAGAAACCCGAATGGAGGTTCCATTGGTCCACCCACATTTCGCTGACGCCGAAAGTGGGCTGGCACAACACCATATACAGCAATACAAACACAGGCAGTGAAATGCAGAAAAGCAGATTGGGCTTGAGCGTGTAAAATATTTCTGATAGTTTCATGGTCACTTAATTTCGTTATCAATAGTGAGAGAATGGGTTCTTGGCCTCAATGACGTGTTTCCCCTAGGGCCATTAATGGCCGGAGCGGGCAACATCGGCGTCTTGGGACGCAACCAGGGAAACAGGTCGTAGAAGGAGTCGAAATCCTTAGAGAGCTTGATGCCAAGACCCTGTTTATAGGGCATTTCAGTCCTTGTGAAATAGCTAGTATTGCTACGCTGGAAACCATAGAAATGGAAATATGGGGTGAACTTGTAGCCCAATTCCACGTCGCCCACCAACACGTTGTCGGTGGAGATATCCAAGTCGCTGTTGATGTTGCCATAGCCGAAGGTGGACTCGAAATAGAGCTTGTTCCACTGCTTGCTGATGCCCACGTCGAACTGGCTTGTCGAGGTGGCAGCGTTGGACTGGTAGTTGAAGTTGACATCCACCACCTTCACCATATTCGACACCAAGCCTCCCACCGAAGAGGTAAGCAGGCCAATGCCATTGATGCCTTCGTTTTCAGTTTCGATAGAGCCGACTGCCGCAAAACGCCCCATCACGAGCAACGAGATAGACTGATTAAGCATGTCGCGCTCGTTGTTCTTGTCGATAAAGGAGAAGACCTGCTCGCTGATTCCTTGCTCGGCGTTAGGCATGCGTATGTCGAAGCTCACCTGCGGGTCGGACAAGGTGCCAGAAAGCTTGATGACATCCTGTACCTGAACGTAGGTATCGTTTGTAAGGCTTCCAGTCATCAGCGTTGCGAGATTGGCCCTAAGATTGTATACAGCGCTGATATTGAAATTAGCATCATCGATATTGCCGGGGAAATACAGTGTACTGCCCTCTTCGATGTCAAACGTCTTGCTCAGTAGAGAGAGCAAAGAGAGCGAGAAACTGCCCGAAGTGAACTGATAGTTACCCAGCACTTCTGGACGGCCGCCCTCATGCATAGAGACCTTGATGTCGCCACGTCCGACAGCGTTGACATTGGCTGAGAGCTGGTCGAAATTCATGGGCAGGTGCAACTTCATGCCTGGTGAGACTGCCACGCTGAGATCGATGTCGGGACCGATGGAGACCGTACGAGCCAACGGCTGTCCAGAACGCCTGCGGTCGGGAGTGACGAAAGTGATGTATTCGTTCTCGCTGACCTGCTTTCGGTTGTTGATGGGTACAAAAAGCTCGCTGCCATCTAGAGCAGAGACGTCGGCCGTGATGCGCAGTTTGTTGGCAGGTCCCCTTATGGAGCCTTGCGTGGAAGCAAAAATCTTGCCATAGAAGTTCTCGGCGTCGGGTTCCTTGTCCAACACCATCACGCGGTTGGTGGCAAGGAGGAGGTCCATCACCAAACCATTGTCACCCAAAACCACGTCGCCATTCAGATAAGCCTTGTTGTCTTGGTTGTCGCGCAAAGCGAACCGACTTAAATGCAGCGAATTATCCACAATTGACAATTGATTGTCGATATAATAGGTCACTCCAGTGGCCGCAATGGTCAAATGCGTGTTTTTGATATCCAAAGCGCCATCGGCACGAGGTTTGGCTAGCCCGCCCCCCACGTGCATCTCAGCACTGACGCTACCTGCGACATCGGTTGCCACTCCAGCCAACAACGGAGAAATCATCTCCATAGGCAGTTCGCTGGCGTTGACATCGAAATCGATTTTAGGATTGCCATCCATCAGCAAATAGCCCTGAAGGCTCAAAGGATGCTGGGATCCTTTGCCGCTAGCCAAAAGATCCAAATAGAGTTTGGACTTGTCGGCGTTATAATCGGAACTGATATCCAGACGGCCTAGGGACTGGCCATTGAAATAGCAGTCCTCCACCACAAGATCGGCATCGAAATAAGGGGTTGTCTGCAACCCACGCATATTGATGAGCCCATCAAGACGGCCTTGCACAGAGATGCGGTCATCGTTGACCAACATCTGCATCAGCTGATCCACTGAAAAATCCTGGAAAGCCGCTTTGACAAAATCGTCGTCCTTGCCTTCCACATGGGCCTTTACGGCTATCGACTGGCCTAGCCCATATACCTTGAGGTTGTCCATCGACAGCCGGTCGTTGTTGAACCAAATGCCTTTGGGGCAGACAATGGTCCACTGCTTTCCCTTGACGAAGAAAGTGGGCTTGGTAACCATGAGCTTATTATCGGCCGGGGTGCTGGTCAAAAAGAGTTCCACGTCGCCTTGGCTAGCGGATGCCAGTCTATGGTCATCCCACATAAGCCCTATGGTGGATATGCTGGAACCCAGGCCGACATTGAGGTGCACATTTTCCAAAAGGGGCATCTTGCCAGTCAATAAGTCGGTTGCCTTAAGCACGACCTGGTAGTTGTCGCCCTGCTGGCTGCTGTTGAATCCTATGTCGTGGAGCGTCACCCCACAGAAAACCAGCGAATCGGACCTAAACACCATCTTCAACGCGTCGCCATAATTGTAGCTGCCATGCAGGCTTGACCCTTCGGCCAATTTGAGATTAGGCACCAGCTGGGCGAAAGTGCCGTTGCTGTCGGACCAGTGAATGTCGAAATCAAAGATGTCGGCATAAAGCGAAGAAATATTCACAGAGTCCTTATCGCGGAACGGGTTGTAATAGGTAGGCAGATATCGATTGCAGAAATCCTGCACCAGCAAAGGAATATCGGCATATTGGACATACCCATTCATCGAGAGGTCCAGCCAGTCGCTGTTAAGGTCCAAACGTTTGAATCCGTTGTGTTCGGTAGCTGTGATAGCCAGTTCCTTCATCGTAGTCTGGCGGCCATCCCACTCAGCATGAGTATTGACAAGCGACACGTTGCCAGTCAGCTGTTCCAAATCGTCGCCTCGCAGGTCGGCCTTGAGATGGGTTGACACCCTACAGACCGAATCATCCACTAGATCCAAGGCGGCCAAGTCGGCATCGCCCACAAGATTGGCCTGATACTTTTTGCCAGCCAAGTCGGCTTCAGCCGAAATATCTATGTTCACCAAGGGGTCAGCAATACGCACATCAGCCACAAGCAGCTGATTGTCATAGTCCAGCGATACCGTCGAGCGGGCAATGTCATAGCCTTTGAACTCGGTGTTGTAGAGCCTACCCTCCAACGATGCCACCATGCTCTGAGGTTCGAAGCCTTCACCCTGAAGGGCGAAATGGAACCCTGTCCGCGTTACCCACTCATTGGGCAACAATGAGCGGATGCCCATGGAACGGGAGTCCAAGTCGCCGATATAGACATAGTCTTGCTTCACCGCATCATACTGTGCAGACAACTGGCATTCTAGGTCGCCAACGAGCGTGTTGACATTGAGAAAAGTCTGGAAATTCTGCAAATTACCTGACAAAGTAGCATTTATGTCAATCTGGCCCAATGACTCTACCAACTTGGGCATAGCCATCACAATAGGCTCGGGGTGCTTCACCGCAGCCAAGTCGGCGTAAGTAGTATGGAGACGATGAATGTCGATGTCGAAGGTGCTATTATTCAAATAAGGCAGGCCGCCCAACTTGGCATCTAAGAACAGGTAGCTCTCCTCACCGAAGGAGACGGCCAACTCCTGGGCGGTCATCTGCGACAAGGTTCCCTGCACCTTTCCCTGCAAGGCCACCTTGCAGTCCATGCCCCAAAGCGTGGGAGCCCAGTAGGCAGCATCGCGCAAATTCACCTCAGTACCCTGCTTGAAAGTCACGTTGTGCCGCACATTGTCGAAATAGTCTTGCATCGAATCCCAACCCGAATAATCCATCCGCGAATCCAAGAAGACGCGGCTGTCGTCTGTCTGCAGATCCAGATTGGTTGCCACAATGCAATGGGGCGAAACCACGGCATCCACCGAAAGGTCCACCACATGCAAGCCCGAAGACTCGGTGGTGGAGAGCGACACAATGCGCACATTCACACTGTCGCCATCCACATGGACGTTGCGGAAGAAGGCCGTCGTGCCGATGAACCGCATTCGAGAAATATCCACCCCATTGTCGGGATGAAAGCCACTGGACGGTTCTGGCAGGTCTTGAATGTAATCCACGTTGCGCAGCCGCAACTCATTCACATCCACCATAAAAGGCTTATACCCCTTACCTCCTTTTGCTGGATAATAATGGGTGATATAGTCGAGATTGGAATGAATATGTCCCAAGGAATCCCTGGACGAAGCATAATGATAGCGGCCATTGCGGATATACACACGACTGAATTGCAAATGATTGGTGTGGTAGGGAAAGCGCTTGAAGCGGCAAGAGATACGGTCGCCGCAATAGAGGGTGTCGTTGGTGGGCGAAATGAGTTCGATCTTGTCAAGCAACACATGGCTGAACGGACTGGCATGGACAGCTCCAATGCGGACCTTGCCGCCCCATTCCTTGGAAAAATAGTTGCCCGCCAAAGCACCCAGATAGGACTGCACCACACTGCTATTCAGCATGGCCAACAGCAAGTAGAGACCCAGTAGAAGGCCTCCCAACACCCGACGGACTATATTTTTGCCTATTTTTTTATGCATTAACTTTTAATAACGCATACATGAAAAAAATATTTTATGCTTTTTGACAAAAAGTAATGTTCGCGCGTGCAAATCTTTTGTGGCTAAAGCGGTTAACGAAGGTAAAAAAATATTGCCCGATGGAACCTTTTGCAAAAAAAACAGCAACAAGTATTTTTTTATTCTGCCATATCTTTTTTTTTTCGTAATTTTGCAACGCGAAATAATGCATTTATGTCTGACTGCAACACTACTATACTAGCCATTGAGTCGTCCTGCGACGACACTTCAGCTGCCGTGCTTCGCGGCGACCGCATCCTATCCAACGTCATAGCTTCACAGAAAGTACACGAACAATATGGCGGCGTGGTGCCCGAATTGGCCTCACGCGCCCACCAACAGAACATCGTCCCGGTGGTTGATGCCGCCATTCGCAACGCCAACATAGACAAGAGCCAACTTAACGCCGTTGCCTTCACCCGTGGGCCTGGCCTGCTGGGTTCGCTCATGGTGGGTGTCTCTTTTGCCAAGAGTTTTGCCCAAGCCCTCAGCATCCCCCTCGTCGAGGTCAATCACCTACAGGCTCACGTACTGTCACATTTCATCAAAGAGAACGACGACAGCCGCGTTCCCCGCTTCCCCTTCATCTGCCTACTAGTCTCCGGCGGCCACACCCAGATACTCCTCCTCCGTAGCTATTTTGACATGGAAGTCCTCGGACAGACCATTGATGATGCCGCTGGCGAAGCCATAGACAAAGCCGCCAAGATCATGGATCTAGGCTATCCCGGAGGGCCTATTATCGACCGGCTTGCCAAAGAAGGAAACCCCGACGCCTACCATTTCGCCACCCCCATCATCCCTGGGAACGACTACAGTTTCAGCGGCATCAAGACCTCGTTCCTCTATTTCCTACGCGACCGGCTCGCCGAAGACCCCGACTACATCGAACTCCACAAAGCCGACCTCTGTGCCTCCATCCAACAATGCATCGTGGGATTTCTCATCAAAAAGCTCGAAAAGGCTGTCAAATCCACAGGAGTCAAGCAGATAGCCATTGCTGGCGGCGTATCAGCCAACAGCCTACTCCGCAGCGAGTTGCAGCACCTCGGAGAACGTCACCGCTGGGATGTATTTATCCCAAAGTTCCAATTTTGCACCGACAATGCCGCCATGGTGGGCATCGCCGGCTACTTTAAATATCTGGCAGGTGATTTTGCAGACATTTCCCTGCCACCCTACGCACGATAAAATACCGAATCGCCATCCGTCACCGCCTGTTCATATTGCTGATGTTCATTGTGCTACCCCCCACCGCCAAGGCACAAGACCTCCATTTTTCGCAAGTGGATGCCGACCCCATGCTGCTCAATCCCGCCTACGCAGGATTCTACAACGGCACAGGACGTTTCGGCATGATGTACCGAACCCAGTGGGCCAGTGTCAGCATTCCATACCGCACGGCCGCCATGTCATGCGAGGTTGCCCTATGGCGCAGTGCCTCCCACCCCAGCGGCATCAGCCTCGGGCTCTCCCTATTCGACGACCATGCAGGCACGCTCAGCTATGGTTCCACATCGGCGCACCTCGCCGCTGCCTACTACACCTCTGTGGGCCGCCGCGCCAACAATATCCTCTCCTTCGGCCTCGAAGGCGGCTATGGACAAGCCGGTTTCGATCCTTCGGGAGCCGAAATGCTCGACCCCTCCGAGACTTTCGACCAGCAGCAGGTTTCCTACCCTCTCTTCGCCACCGGAATTGCTTGGTACTGGCAGCCCGACGGTGACCTCCACACAAAGATCGGATTCTCTGCCCGCAACCTCAACCGGCCCAACATCTCCTACCTACAGGCCGCCGACGTCTATCTCGAACGGCGTTACAGCCTATTCGCCCGTGCCGAATGGCGTCATTGGCAGGCCATGTCGCTCATGCCTGTGGTGCTCGTCCAATTTCAAGGAGACTACCGCGAACTAATTTGCGGAGCTGACCTCAAATGGTACCTTGAAGAGAATGGCCAACGGGAGCTCAGCCTCCGCGCCGGTCTCGCCTACCGATACGCCGACGCCGTCATAGCCAACTTCATCATCGAATACAACGCTTTCCTCTTCACCTTCTGCTACGATGCCAACCTCTCCGGTCTCAGCGAGGCCAGCCGCACCATCGGCGCCTTCGAAGTCGGCCTTATATATCGCATGCCCCAAAGCACCAAAAAGAAACGGGCTATCAAATGTCCCGTATATTAAACCACTATTGCCATGAAAAGAATCGTCATCATACTTCTCCTTCTGTCCTCAGTCCTTGTCGTCCAAGCGCAGTTTCGCTACGAAGTCACCCACATCGACAGCATCAACACCACCGGGTCTGAAACAGCCGTCGCCATCGTCGACGACAGTATCTTATTATACACCACCATGGAGGACCCCGAGTCGCATCATCTCTACCTTATCGACTTCTCCAACAGCCTAATGCAGGTCTACCAAGCCATCGTGGACACCACTGGAATTCCCTCTTGCGGACGCCGTTGCACTTGGGGCATCAATGCCAACGGCACCAATAGCGCCAATGCCGCCTACGACGCCAAAAACGACATTCTCTATTTCACCCGCAGCCAAGCAGGCAACAGCAGCCTCAACAGCATTTATTACATGCGCCGTCACAACGGTCGCTGGGGCAAAGCCCAGCTGCTGGAAGGCGACGTCAACATCAAAGGCTACACTTCCACCCACCCAGCCGTGGGCTACTTGCCCGATGGCAAACCCATCCTCTATTTCAGCTCTGACCGACCTGGAGGACTTGGTGGCATGGACATCTGGTACGCCATTATCATCAAGGAGGGCCGTCCTGGCAACAGTACTAATCTCGGTGCTCCCGTCAATAGCGACAGCAACGAAATCACCCCCTTCTACAACAGCGACGAGCAAACGCTCTACTTTAGCAGCAATCGCACAGGCGGCCGTGGGGGATTTGACGTCTATTCCGCCAAGGGACAACGCAATAGCTGGCAGCTTCCGCACACGCTGGGCGACCAAATCAACACACCTTACGACGACCTTTTCTTCACCTTCCAATCCAGTCGCTGCCCGCAGCAACTCGCCGACACTACAGAGGCTGTCGAAGCCTGCGGATTTCTCTCTTCCAACCGTCATGGCGCACTCTTCCAAAGCGACAGCAATTGCTGCAACGACATATTTCGCTGGCGCCGCATCAGCCGCCCCGAGAAGCAAAAGTCCAACGAGCCCATCATTCCTCCCAGTACCTCGCCGCTCGACCTCCTGCCATTAAGTCTCTATTTCCACAACGACGAGCCCAACCCACACACCCTCGACACCACCACATCGCTTGACTACACAGCCACTTGGCTCCACTACATCCAGCTCATCGACGAATACAAGGGAGCGCAACCCAGCCCAGCCGACAAGCGCAAATGGGATTCTGTGCAGAAAGCTGTCGACTTCTTTTTCCAGCACGATATACGGAAAGGCCACCAAGACATGCAGACCTTCCTGCAACTGCTTTACGAAGACCTCAAATCAGGCCGCCACGTCTGCATCACTATCAACGGCTTCGCCAGCCCTCTCTTCGAGACCCTCTACAATGTGAACATTTCCAAGCGACGCATTGACTGCTTCCGCAACACGCTGCGCCGTTGGAACGACGAAGCGCTCCTCCCCTTTCTCAACAACGGAAGCCTCCGTATCGAGATGGTGGCATACGGTGCCAAAGACACCAGCCAAGTGGCACCCACAGACCCGCGACGCGACCCCAAGAGCGTCCGTTCGGTATACAGCATGGAGGCTGCCCGCGACCGCCGCATCGACATCATAGACTACCAATATTATTAGTCCCTGAATCTAGTTTTTGACAACATGAAAATTCTCTGCGTAGCACGCAATTACGCTCTCCATGCCAACGAGATGCAATCGGCAATACCGCAGGAGCCCGTTTTTTTCGAGAAGCCCGACAGCGCACTCAACCCCAAGCAACTGCCATTTTTCTACCCCGACTTCTCCAACGACGTTCAACATGAGATAGAACTCGTCGTCCGCATCGAGCGGCTCGGCAAGTGCATCCAGCCTCAATACGCCTCTAAATACTACAGCGCAGTTGCCCTCGGCATCGACTTCACCGCACGCGACCTACAGAGAAAAGCTAAGGAGCAGGGACTCCCTTGGCTCATTTCCAAAGGCTTCGACGGCAGCGCCGTAGTGAGTCCTTTCATTCCGCTAGCAGAACTTGGGCAGCCCATCAATAATCTTGAATTCTCACTCTCCCGCAACGGGCAGAAAGTCCAGGAGGGCAACAGCGCAGACATGCTTTTCAGCGTCGACCAACTCATAGCCCACCTCTCACGCTTCATCACATTACGCACAGGAGACCTTCTCTTTACAGGCACCCCAGCAGGCGTAGGTCCTGTAGCGATTGGGGACAAGCTAACCGGCACCCTCCAAAGGAGGGAGATACTATCACTGGATATTAAGTAGCATAAAAGGGACGAACGGACTGACAGCGCTGCTGTCAATATTCCAAAATCTCCGTGAACAGCCTCCAGCCCACGGCATCCTTGTATCTTTCATAGCTTCCCGTGGGCACGCGAAGGGGTATGTCCAAGTCGACCCCATCAAAAGCGGAATCGTCCATTTTCGGTGGCAGGGGAGCCTCCACTACAATGTATTCCAAACGCTTGCAACCGGCAAAGGCACCTTCTCCCAACGACTTCACTGTCGGCGGCAACGTCAGGCGGGTCAAACGGCTGCAATCCTTGAAGGCATAGTAGTTTAAAGTCGTCACAGTATAGATTGTAGTGTCGTCATCCTCGGGGTCAGCGCCCTTTTTCGTCGTACGATCGGGCGTCACCTTCTCGGGTATTGACAATTGCCCGCTGGGCTTCGAGTAGCCTTTCCACCCATTTTCTTCCGTAGCTCCAGGGTAGGTCACCTCAACCGTGGCACCATTCTTGCCGCCCGTACTGGTGATGATGAAATAGAGCGTGTTGCCCCCTATCTTCTTGCTGAAATCGTAGTCTTGTGCCCAGGCAAAAATCGGCAGCACAAGCATTATGGCAATAAACAATCTCTTCATTTTCATTAGTTGTGTAGTAATTATGTTCTACGAGACATCCTTTTCTTGCAGTGTCATAGCAGGGTCTCACCCAGCAGGCGGGCAGCGCAGGCCACCAAGTCGTTGCAAGAATGGCCTGGACCTTGTTTTTGAAGAAGTCGAGCACAGTTCACATCGCCGTTCTCTTCCTTAAAGGCATTACAGAGACCCTTCACCATCATGTTGTTATCAGTAAGACCGCACACTAACGCCATGCCGCTCACGCAGCCGCATACCTCGTGCATACCCAATCCGCGGCCGAAAGGTGCCGCCATCTTCTTTGCTGCCTCTGGCTCGATGGGCAGCATATCAGCATATGCCATCACCACTGCCTGGCAACAATTACAGCCCTTCTCGTGTAGTTCGCGGGCACGAGCCACCCGCTTTTCTAATTCAGTCATTAGGTATGAAAATTTAAAGATTCCGAGATTAGATAAAATTATAAACCGCTAACCACTATTCATTCACCGCGACTTTCACCACGACTTTCAAAACTTCCTGTTCCTCTCCAGCACATATCTGCGGGATATGGACCTCGCCAGGGAAGAAAACGGCAAACCAGCCGTTCCCAATCCGGAGTTCCGTTGCTGGAGAGCCCTCTTCGGCATAGAAGGCCACATCGCGGTCAGCATCATAAGCTTTGCGCAAGCATGGCGCACTGACGGGAGCCACGCGCACCAACTCCTCGCCATCAAGCAGGAATTGAATGTCGGCATATTTCTCGTGCGATTCATAGTCTCCTACGCCAATCGGGGTCGTGCGATAGCGGTTCACATTGGCAAAACAGCCTGCGACCACCTCATGACGGCCTGGTTTCAATGTGGCATCGGCCTGCTGGGCAAAACTCAGCCCAGCATCTAGGGTTGCGCTCAATCCAACATAACGTCCAATATTCTCCAATCTGTCGTATATCATGTTATTATATCATTTTGATTAGACTCGTTAATAATGCAAAGATACACATTTTTCCGCGCTTCGCATATTTTTTTTGTATTTCACACAATAAATAAAATAAAATAAGGTTATTTATCTGCGCAATAAAATAGACGCGCAGCATACATAATATTGTAAAACATTCAAAAACATTTATAGTAATGAAAAAACTGTTTTTAGTAACCCTGCTCACCCTCCTCACCATGGGCGCAGTGAATGCACAAGAAAAGAAAGAAGCTGAACCCGAAGCAATGCCCCTGCATGGTGCCAAGATCGTCTTCTCCGAAACCGAACACAACTACGGCACCATCCAAAAAGGCGGTGACGGCAACTGCACTTTCTCCTTCACCAACACCGGCGACGAGCCCCTCATTCTTTCCAATGTACGCGCATCCTGCGGCTGCACCACTCCCAAATGGACCCAAAAGCCCGTCATGCCCGGCAAGACTGGCGAAATCGGTGTTCGCTACAACACCAACAACGTTGGCGGCTTCACCAAGACCATCACTGTCACTTCCAATGCAGTCAACAACTCCCGCCTAGTCCTCAAGATCAAAGGCAACGTCGTCAACCCAGCCAACTAATCGCACATAACAACTCACAATATCATGCCTCAGATTTCAAAAAAAGGTTTAGGACTTCCTCAGTCCGCCATCCGCAAACTTATCCCCTTTGCCGACGAAGCTAAAGCCCGCGGCACCAAGGTCATCCACCTCAACATCGGCCAACCCGACATCGAAACCCCCAAGGGCGCACTTAAGGCACTCGCCGAAACCGAAATCGGCGTCCTCGCCTACAGCCATAGTGCCGGCAACATGTCCTACCGCAAGAAACTTTGCGAGTACTATCATCGCCACAACATCGAGATTGACCCCAGCCAGATTATTGTCACCTGCGGCGGTAGCGAAGCCCTCCAGTTCGCTTTCACCGTCTGCCTCAATCCTGGCGACGAAATCCTCATTCCCGAGCCTTATTATACCAACTACAACACCTTTGCAGCAGTCACTGACTCCGTCATCAAGACCATTCCCAGCGACATCAAGACTGGCTTCGCACTGCCTCCCATCGAGGATTTTGAAAAAGCCATCACTCCCCACACCCGTGCTATCATGATCTGCAACCCCAACAACCCCACCGGCTACCTCTACACCAAAGAGGAGCTCCTCAAAGTTGCTGAGATTGTCAAGAAGCACGACCTCTTCCTCTTCGCCGACGAAGTGTACCGTGAATTCTGCTATGATGGCCACGAGCATTTCAGTGTCATGCAGCTCGAAGGTCTCGAAAAGAACGTCATCCTCCTTGACTCCGTCTCCAAGCGCTACAGTGCCTGCGGTGCCCGCGTAGGATGCCTCATCACCCGCAATGAGGAGGTCTACTCCATCGCCATGCGTCTCGCACAGGCCCGTCTCTCTCCTCCCAGTTTCGGCCAAATCTTCGGCGAAGCAGCCATCGACACCCCAAAAGAATACTTTGACGCCGTCGCCAACGAGTACGTCGCCCGCCGCAACGCCCTTGTCGAAGGCATCAACAAAATCCCCGGATGCTTCTGCCCCACTCCCAAAGGCGCCTTCTACTCCGTCATCGAACTTCCCGTTGACGATAGCGACAAGTTCTGCAAATGGCTCCTTACCGATTTCAGCCTCAACGGCGAGACCGTCATGCTTGCCCCCGCCACTGGTTTCTATGCCGATCCCGAAAAGGGTCGTCATCAGGCTCGTATCACCTACTGCCTCTGCATCGAAGACCTCAAGCGCGGCATCAAGTGCCTCGAGGAAGCCCTCAAAGTTTATCCTGGCCGCATCAAATAAAGATTTTTCTTTCCCGGTTTGCCGGAGAAACTATACCCAAAAAGCTCCCGCCACGCGGGAGCTTTTTCACTCTCAAAGAAACCCAATAGAGCACTAGTCCTTATAGAAAACCCAAGAATCCAACAAAAATAATAAAAATGAGAAAACAATCCAAACTCCAAACTTTAAAGCTCATCACCTTTTCATTCCTGACGGTCTTGATGGCCTCTTGCGGCACCAAAGTCCCCGAGGCAACCAACAGCATGGCTTTTCGCCCGCTAGGCGCCACGGGCCTCGAGGTCAGCGAAATCAGCATCGGATGCGGTGCCTTTGGCAAAATGGACACCGCACAGAGCCGTGCCTTCATGGATGTCGCACTTGACTCTGGAATCAACTACATCGACATCTATGATGCCGACCCTGTTGTCCGCGGCAATATCGGCTACGCCCTGCAAGGACGTCGCGACAAAATGATTATCCAAGGCCACATCGGATGCTGGTGGAACGGCTCTTCCTACGAGCGAACCCGCGACATTGAAAAATGCCAAAAAGGCTTTAACGACCTCCTCCAAGCCCTCGGCACCGACCACATCGAAGTGGGCATGATCCACATCGTAGACAACCCAGACGAATGGGACACACTCATGCAGTCGCCTTACATCGAGTATGTCAAGCAACTGAAATCCGAAGGCAAAATCCAACACATCGGCCTCTCCAGCCACAATGCCGAAGCTGCCCTCAAAGCCGCCAAGAGCGGACTCGTCGAAGTCATCATGTTCAGCCTTAACCCTGCCTTCGATAGACTTACATCCGACATCAGCGCATGGGATCCCGATGCCGACAAGAAAATGCTTCCCGGCATAGACCCCGTCCGCGTTGAACTTTATGACTATTGCGCACAGCACAACATTGCCATCACCGCCATGAAGGCCTTCGGCAGTGGCGGTGGCAAGCTTCTTGATGCCGAGCGTTCTCCTCTCCACATCACGCTCACCGTCAACCAATGCCTCGCATATGCGCTCGCCAAACCCTGCGTGGCCACTGTAGTCTGCGGTGCCAACAACTGCGATGAGCTCCTCGCTGACCTGGACTACCTCCATGCCACCGATGCCGATAAAGACTACAACACCGCCCTCAACGGCAGCGGAGCCAAAGTCGGTAAAGGCGACTGCACCTACTGTAACCACTGCGCTCCTTGTCCTCAAGGCATCCCCATCGCCCAAGTCAACGAGTTGCTAGACAAAGCTCAATCCGCCAAATCCGCTGGCAACCCCATCCCACAAGAAGTTCAGCAAGCCTACGACAAACTTCCCCACCATGCAGGAGAATGCACCCACTGCGGCAGCTGCGTCACTCGCTGTCCTTTTGACGTTGACGTCCCCACACGCATGGACGAAGCCAAGCAAGTTTTCGGGAAATAGTTTCTAACAGTTTGGGGGTAGAAGTTGTAGTGTGGAAATTCTCAACTTACACCCCCATCCCTCCCACTTTTGCATAGCAAAATAGATCAGCCAACACCTCTTGCGAATAATATGTAACAGACTATTTATCATTAATATATAGATATCGTAAAATATTTTTTTAATAAAAATCATTGCTATATAAAAAAAAAGTAGTAATTTTGCAAACTCATTTGAGAATGGTTTATTGGATTGTGATGCTCCTTCCAAGCGACAAAATCAAGTGAAATTAGGAACGAAAATAAAGTATTTTTAAAGACATGGCAAAGAAAAATAAAGACGCAAGAGTGCAGGTCATCCTCGAATGCACCGAGCAGAAAAATAGCGGTGTTGCTGGCATGAGCCGCTACGTCACCACCAAAAACAAAAAGAACACTCCCGAACGCTTGGAGCTCAAAAAGTACAATCCGTACTTGAAGAAAATGACTGTTCACAAAGAAATCAAATAATATAGGAGATATTGAACTATGGCAAAAAAAGTTGTTGCAACCCTGAAAACCAACACCGGTAAGAGCTACGCCAAAGTTATCCGCATGGTTCGCTCCCCCAAGACCAACGCCTACACCTTCGAAGAAAGCATCGTCCTCTCCGACCAGGTTCAGGAAGTCTTGAAAAAGAAATAAACGATATCAATAGATATTCTTCAAAACAATTCTTAGAAATAAATATTTTTTTTCATACGCTTTTGTTTTAGCCTTCGTTGAAAAACGAAGGTTTTTTTTACGCTACTACATATAGTAATTATATCATATCCATTAATTGAAGGATATAAAAGCCATCAAATGCCCCCAAGGCTCACACCCCCTTCCAATAATCATTCTGGACATCCTTGTCCACTCGTCATTTGCCACGCCATGCTATAGCTAATCTCCAACCTTTAATTCTTAATATTTCCTAAATCTCATGTACTGTGACACAAGTTGTCACAAATCAGTTGTATCTTTGCCTCATCAAACACACATAACAACTCATGAGCGATCAACCAAAACTGCTTCGGCTAGTGCAACTTATACAGATTCTCGCTTGTCCTGTCTATCACACCATCGACGAGATAGCCACCCAAATGAACCTCTCCAGCCGCACCATACGCCGCTACTTCGACACCCTAGCCGAAGCCGGATATGTTATCCAAGAACGCGGAAACCGCTATCACATCCTCAGCACCAAGTTCGACCCCGATGCCGACCTCTCCGACGCAATCATCTTTAGTCCCGTCGAAGCGCAGATTCTCAGCAGCCTCATCGCCTCACTATCCAGCGATGTCGCGGTACGCCACAACCTCCAATCAAAAGTTGCCGCCGTCAGCCGCGACATACCCCTCGTGCGCATCGTCGGCAGCTATGGCCCCGCTCTCGCCGTCGAAGAACTTCGTCATGCCATCCGACATGCCTACTGCGTCACGCTCCTAGGCTATGCCTCCGCCAACAGCGCCACCATCTCCGACCGCCTCGTCGAACCCGTCGCCTTCAGCGAGAACTACACCTACCTATATGCCTTCGACCTAAAGCGCAAAGCCATGCGCACCTTCCGCCTCACACGCCTCCAAGGCGTAAAGGCACACCCCGACCAGCCCTGGTCTCATCGGCCCCAACACCATAAGCCTCTCGTTGACGCGTTCCACATGGCGGGTACCAACCCCTTCCCCGTCACCCTCCATCTCACCCTACGCGCATACGACCTCCTCGTCGAAGAGTATCCCCTCGCCGCCCCTAGCTGCAAACCCTTACAAGACCACGCTCCATTCACGCACATATGCCATCTCCAATGTCGCCGCCTTGAAGGCGTTGGGCGTTTCGTTCTCGGCCTCCCAGGTGAGATTCGCATCGTCAACACTCCCTCCCTAACCCAATACCTCCAAGAAAAGCTCCTACTACACCAAACCGCTTTAACAGAAAGCAGCAAACATGCCAATACCAACTCAAACTCGAAAAGAAAGCATTAACCCATATCAATAACACTTAACTCAAAAAAAGATGAAACACAAATCAATAATTCTTCTAGCGCTACTCCTGGCGACATCCACGCTGTGGGCCCAGCACCTCACATTCAAAGGGGTCCCCATCACAGGCGCTCCCAAAGCCCTTTCGGACCAATTGCAAAAGAAAGGGCTCCATGCCGGCATCACTGCCAGCGACGGCACACTATTCCTCAGTGGCACCTTTGCTACCATCGACGACTGCGACATCGCCATCCACTCCAACGAGCAAGGCCAATCCTACCTCGTCGTTGTCTTTTTCCCTGGACAAAAGACCTGGGGCGAACTCCGCCAACGCTACCAAGACATCAAAAGCCTACTAACCCAAAAATATGGCATGCCCGGCATAGTCCTAGAACACTTCGATAGCGACATCGTTGAAAAGTCCAATTACCTAGCGCTTAATGCCATAGAAAAAAACGAAACCACTTATGGCTCAGCCTGGCAACTCGATAATGGTACCATCGAACTTGCCATCATCTATGCCGCTCGCGAGCATCACGTTGTCCTCCGATACACCGATTCTGCTGGACAGCAGCAAACCATCCAACAAGCACTCGAAGACCTCTAAGCCTCAAGAAAAAGAACAATTAAACGGTTAGCCGCCATTGGCTATCCGTTATCGGAACCCATATGTCAAACACCCACACTGGTTCCATAAGATTAAAAAATTAAAAAAGACAACAAAAAACATGAAAAAGCAAGTATTAATTCTCCTAGTCATGGCACTCGCCTTTGCCAGTTGCGGCACTAAAACGGCTACCAATTCACTCGCCCAACAGCAACAATCCTCATTGCAGATCCCACGCTACAAAATGTTCGAAACCACGAACTTCCACATCCTTCTCAAAGCCGATACCCGCACTGGGCAAGTATGGATGACCCAGTATGCACTAGGCGATACTCAAGCCGCCGAAATAGACATTCCAGGCAGCAAGCAAGTTGAAGAAAAGGAAAGTTGGAACGGCCGTTTTGACCTTTTCCCCACGCAGAACATGTTCAACTTCATCCTTCTCGACACCCACACAGGCACGACCTGGCAAGTACAGTGGAGTACAGACCCCGAAAGCCGTCTCACCGCCCCTATCACCCAATAATGGCCTAAGGCAGCTCCGAATCCAATCCGATACGGCAACCATTTGCCCACAACTCCAGAAAAATAACTTTATCTTTCCTCGTACCTTATGGAAACCCTATTAATAATAGCAGCCATCATTCTTGCCTTATTACTCGTGTGGCTGTTGTATTTCTACATTCCCATCAAGATGGCACGCGAGCGTGGACGCAGTACCACGGCCTCTGTACTACTTTGTTTCATCCTATCCCCGATCCTAACATACATTATCCTAGCCCTACTAGGCGACAGCCACGAAAAAATAGAGCGCGAACGCCACAACTACAGCTAGCCACCATACCTTTATTACTGAATGATTATCCTTTGCCCCATGACGGATATGCTTCCCCGCATAAGGCAAAGGGTTACATCGCTTACCGTGAATAGCCCTATGGATTCACTGACTGTCAGCGTTCTGTGAATCTATGCATGGGCGAACCTAGCCTTTGCTTCACCAGAATTCATCGCTTCTAGTGCCAAGTTGTCATAGCCTACGAAGCATGCCTCGTTTTTTTTTCTCATACACATCATTAGAAGATGAGAACTGCGAGAACTTGAGGCGAGGGAACCACATTGGCAACTTGGACGAGACTAACCAAATACCCCTGCTGCAAAATTGAGAATACATTAGCCGCATAGCATCATCAGAAAAGTTTCCTAAAAAACAACCATCCCAAACAACAAAATACAATTTATAAAATAATTTATGTATCTTTACAGTGTCGAAATAAACATCAATCCGCAGACATACAAAAACACAACGCAATGAAAAACAAACACATGACAAGAATATTCATCGCACTGTGGATTATGTGTTGCGGCGATATCGCACTGTATGCACAAGGTTGGCACGGCTACAGCTACTCAACAGGGGTCGACTCAACCCTTTGGTTCAATCTCGGTGCCTACCACGAGGTATCATCCACAGGCTCGCTCAACACTGGCGAACAGCCCATCGGTTTCAATTTCTTATTCGACAGCATCTACTACTCCACTTTCATTGCCACTCACGAGGGTGCAATCTTTCTCAACGGGGTCACTATGGATGGCATTGCAAACAACACGCCCCTAATACACCGAAACTTGCCGGGCTCTTGGGAGGAAAAACTTGAGCCTTGGCGGCCATATCTCCTTCCTTTCGGTGGCTATAGGACCAACGCCATCATCCCGGGAAGCATACGTTGGGGTACCGTCAATCTCAACGGGCACCGCATGCTGGTAGTTGACTTCATCATCAGCGTGGCACTAACGGACTATCCTATCGTACAGACCCAAGTGCAACTGCACGAGGACGGAACCATACTATACCTCTACCGACCCTCAACCATAGGGCAGCTTAACACCTCGTTCCAAATAGGGCTTGCCTTCTCACGATCCACATTCACCCCACCCAATATTACCTATGACGCTATCACCGTAAACCCACAGAGGCAGGAATGCTTTCCCAACGGTAATGCCACAGCAATCTCATGGCCAGGTGCTTACCGATACTACCGCTTCTCATTGGAAGACGATTCCCCTTGCGGACGTCCGAATAGCAAAATCACACACAAGCGTCCCACCTCCGCACAAATACACCTATGGCCTTGCGACAGTACCGCATTCTGCGACATCACCTACTATCCCGCCCTATCGCCCGAAGACGCTGTGACCCGCCGCGTGTCGCTACACGTGCACGACACCCTCATCCCCCTCGACAGTCTTGAGCCCGGCGCAAAATATCACTACTCATTGGAATTCCACTGCGACTCACAACGCATTGGTCCCAGCGTGGCCGACACCTTTGTCACCATCTGCGCGGGTGAGATAGGCAACCTCATCCCATTCTATGACTTTGAAGACGAGCACGTGCACTGCTTCACCGGAAGGGCTGGCGAATACGCTGCCCACACCCCTGGAATCGTGGACTTCGGCCCCGGCAATTCCAGGTCTCAACATACCATCAACACTGACCGCACTGAACGCGACACAATACACACCGACACCAACCTGCTACTCATTCCTCCAGAGCACTGCCTCTCCGTCCGACTAGGAAATTGGCAAAATGGCGCAGTCTCAGAGAGCATAGAATATAGCATCGACGTCGACACTGGCTCATTCAACCTGCTAATACTGCGATACGCGGTGGTCCAAGAAAATCCTGACCACATTCCTAGCCTTCAACCACGATTCACTTTCTCAATCCTAGATTCAACGGGCAATCTCTACGACAGTTGCTATTTTGCCCAATTTGTTGCCGACGGCACCCTGCCAGGCTGGCATCACATCGGTAGTAACGTGTACTGCGACTGGACCACCGTGGGCATCGACCTCTCACCCTTGCACGGACAACAGATTACCGTGCTGATTTACAATGCCGACTGCTTACCCGGCATGCACTACGGATATGCATACTTCACCCTTGAGTCTGCCACTAAAAAGCTTCGATCCACCAACTGCGGTTCCAGCATTAGAAATGTTTTCCGTGCCCCATCGGGGTTCAGCTACCGCTGGAACCTCGAGTCTAACCCTTTCCACACGCTCTCCACGGCCGACAGCCTTGTGGTAACCGCCGCCGGTACCTATTGCTGCCTCTGTTCCTTCAACACAGCCACTATTAATGGATGCGGGTTCGTGCTCAGCGCAACTGCAGGGCCGCGCTATCCCCATGCGAACTTCGTAATAACACCTTTGGACGACTGCAACATGCACGTACGATTTGACAACCATAGCCTCATCGCCACCAACCCCACACACACGTCCTTCACTAACGAGCGCTGCGAGGATTTCCTCTGGCGATTTGACGACGGCTCCACATCTACCGAACCCAGCCCAACACGCACCTTCGCCCCTGGTGTCCACACCGTGCAGTTAGTAGCGATGCTGGCTGACGGACTCTGCCGCGACTCACTAACCCAGACATTCGTATGCCAGCACCTCGACGACACCACGATTGACGCCATCTGCTCTGGCGGAGACTATCTATTCCATGGAAGAAACTACAATTTGCCAGGCACTTATACCATCGTTCCCGATGAATGCCACTCCCACACATTGGTCCTCGACACATTCACATTCTTCCACCAAGCCCTAGACACCACTATCTGCGAAGGACAGGCACTTGTGTTCGGCGACTCGGTGTTCAGCGAACCAGTTTTCATCACCACCACAATTTCTCATCCTGGCTTATGCGACTCAATTTTCGACCTCACCCTAAACGTTCGCCCAATGCCTCAACAAAGCGACATCACGATGCACCAGAATTGTGCAGAACATTCATACTACTACCTCAACCCCACCGACTTGAACGACACACTATGCTATTTTTGGGCCTCCGAACCCACTGATGCCCCACAACCCTTCATCAATGCCGATAGTCTTATCATCATCGCCCCCCAAGGAAGTACACAATACCAGCTCACGGCACAATACTGCGACATTCCGCATTGTCCGATAACCGACACCTTCGACCTACGCGTCCTTGAGCCCTTAAAAGCCGAACTGTATGTGAGCCCAGAACATCTCGATGCTGAGCGCCTTGACCTTAAAGCCTATGACAGATCTACCAATGCCATTGGCCGCCATTGGCTACTAGACAGCATCTTACAAGAATGCGAAGAAACCGTGTTACCAATCACTGCCAGCCTAGAAGCCGATAGTATAATCATCACCTTGATAGCCTACAACTCCTCATGCCAAGATACTGACACCCGCGTAGTACCTATCATCCGTCACAGCATCTTCTTCCCCAACATATTCACGCCCAACTCCACAAGCAACAATCTGTTTCAGCCTATCTTCACCAACATTTCAAACTATCAACTCTGGATTTTCGACCGGCGCGGCGACCTAGTGTTCCACTCTACCGACCCCCAAGAGCCTTGGGATGGCACTCACGATGGACGCCCTTGTCAACAGGGTGCCTACGTATACCACTGCCGCTACACCCCGCCCGATGATGGACAAAAATCCGTCACCGGTACTATTACACTATTGCGATAAAGTGAAGGCGCTCCACCAACGTGCCCCAAACAAAAATACAGAAAGGAATGGATACTAAAAAATAGGAGGAAAGCCTGAGTGGGCATTCCTCCTATCGCGCCTAAAGAAGGTAGAGAACTATTCCTCAGCGTTCTTCTCAATGGCGAGCTTACCTCTGTAATATCCGCATTCGGGACATACATGGTGATACATTACTGGAGCACCGCAATTACTGCAGGTAGTGATTTGTGCACTCTCCAGGCTGTCGTGTGTTCTGCGCTTGGCCGTACGGGTCTGCGAGAATCTGTGTTTAGGATGTGGCATAATTTATATTTTTTTATTTGTTTATTTATCTATTAATTGCTTGAGCGCATCCCACCGTGGATCAGTGTCGCGGCTCTCTCCCTCACTACCATCTTTCTGACCGTCATGCTCAAAATCCTCATTGCTGAGGTACTGCAACATTTCGGCATCACACTGCCCCTCGGGGTGAACTTTCTGTATGGGCATGCTAACAACCACATACTCGTACATCCATTGGGCCAGGTCAATTTGATAGGCACTCTCGGGGAGAATCAACACATCTTCGTTGTCGCTCGTCTCATTGTCGCTGAACTTCACGCAAAGCGTTTCTTGTCCAGAGACGGGAACCTCTATCTCTCCGAGGCAGCGGTCGCAGGTGGACATAATAAATCCGTTAAAGGAAAAATTAAACACCAGCGTCCGCTCTCGTCGTTCCAAAATGACGTCAAAATTGACTTTCCCTTCCGATAATTCCTCATTTTCATAGCTCTTGAAGAAGGAACCATCCAGTGCGTAATGATACTCGTATCTTCCTGACTTTAACCCACTAAACTGGATAGTTGTATCAAAATTCGACTTCATTTTGCATTCCTATTGAGTTTGCAAAATTACAACTTTTTTTTCACATAGCAAAAAATAATTATCTATTTTTATTTATCTTTCATGAGTACGAGCAAATCAAGGTGAGTGAAACGCGCATTGCCACAGCTGTTCTAGATGATTGTGCTTTCATAAAAACGGCCAAAAAAAGCAGGCAACACAAAAGAAAGCTTGCCGCCTATCCTGCATAGTGTATCAGAAATTTTGACATGCGAAAAAAAGCAAAAATGGCGATTATTCGGAAATTTTGACATGATGAATAAGGGCGGCATCCAGGTTGCTAACAAGGTAGTCAAAATGCTGCCAAAGCAGCGGATAAAAAGAGACAACAAAAAACAAACAATTAAAATATAGGAGATTAAAATCATGTTAGTAGCTAGAAAAAACCAAGACTTGATTCCCACCCTATTCAGAGATCTTTTGGATATGGACAACTGGGAAAGGTATTCAACCGAACCAACTTCGCGCCCAAAAATGAACGTCAGCGAAAGCGATGCAGACTATGAGATGGAGCTGAGCGTACCAGGCCTGAGCAAGGAGGACCTAACCATCAGCATCGACAGCGAAAACCACCTATTGGTAGAAATGCTGAAAAAAGAGGAGTCGAAAAGCGAAGACACACAGCGCCACTGCCTACGCCGCGAATTTGGGCTGATGCAGTTCAAGCAGCAGTTCGACCTTCCAGAGAATGTGAAGAAAGAGCGCATCACAGCAAAGGTAGAAAACGGCATCCTGCGCATCGTACTTCCAAAATTCACTGAACAAGAAAAAGAGGAATTGATGCAGCACATTGAGATTGCCTAACAAGCCACGAGGAAAAGCAGTAAAGCATAATGCGGGGCACGCGAAAGCGTGCCCCTTTTATTTTTAACTTTTGCATTTGAAAAAAAAATCGTATCTTTGCAATTTGAAAATAATGACTAAATGGAAGAATCAAAGCACATAGACCCTGAGCAGATAACATCAAAACACGTTGATATACAAAAGGTTTTGGCTGCAAAAAAAGTCAACTTACCCAAATGGATGGTACGTTGGGTAGAACGCTTACTGCACCTTGACGAGGTCAATTATGTCATCTACAACCACCGATACCAATTCGGATTGGACTTTGTGCATGCTTTTTTGGAAGGGAACGATCCACACGACCTAGATGTCAAGATGGTTGTGACGGGCAGCGAGAACATCCCTACCGAAGGCTACCCCATCATTGCAGGAAACCATCCGCTTGGCGGTCCTGACGGCCTAGCCCTAATGGGGGCCATTGGCAAATACCGTCAAGATATCAAGTTCCCTGTCAACGACTTCCTACTTTACCTTCCAGGTCCTGCACCGCTCTTTGTCCCTGTAGACAAAGTGCGTGCCAATGCCAAAGCCAATCTAAGCGCACTAGAAGAGGCCTTTGCCGGCGAGAATACGCTGCTATTCTTCCCCGCGGGACTCTGTTCACGCAAACGGAAAGGCGGAGAGATTCACGACCTGGAGTGGAAGCCGACCTTTGTAAAGAAAGCTGTAAGATACAAGCGCGATGTTGTGCCGTTCTACTTTGACGCACGCAACCGAAAAAGGTTCTACAACATAGCAAGACTGAGAGAGCGGCTTGGCATCAAATTCAATTTCGAGATGGCGCTGCTACCGGCAGAGATGTTCGCCCAACACGGCAAAACGCTGCACCTCATAGTCGGCAAGCCGATACCATACACCACCTTCGACAACCGCCATAGTCCAAAAGAATGGGCCCAACTAGTACAAAATCATTGTTACAAACTGCGGGAAAACCCCGATGCTAAGTTCGAAGTCCAATAACCCACCACCAAACTAACAAATAGCAAAATGACAGACACCTCATATATCATCCCACACGTTGACAAAGCACTGATACGCGCAGAGCTGAAACACAAAAATTTCCTACGCAAAACCAACTGTGGCAATAAAGAAATCTACATAACAACCGCGCACCTCTCACCAAACATCATGCGTGAGATTGGTCGTTTACGCGAATTAAGCTTTGCACTAGATGGTGGCGGTACCGGCAAGGATTGCGACATCGATGAATTCGACACCCTGCCAGAACCCCATTGCTTCAAACAGCTCTTCGTATGGGACCCACAAGAAGAAGAAATCGTAGGAGGATACCGATTCATTCACGGAAGCAACATGCTACATCTTGACGATGGTCCTATTGCAACTCCGACTTCTGAGCTATTCCAGTACTCAGAAGACTTCGTCAGCAACTACCTACCCTATACCGTGGAATTGGGCCGAGCTTTTGTCCAACCCGAATACCAACCTGGCAACAACCTTCGCAAAGGCCTTTATTCGCTCGACAATCTTTGGGACGGCTTAGGGGGCATTGCGTTAGAAATACCCGAGACCCGATATTTCTTTGGCAAAATCACTATGTATTCTCAGATGAACCGCCGCGCCAAAGACTTGATCCTATACTTCATGCAGAAGCATTTCCCAGACCGTGATGGACTGGTATGGCCTTATGAGGCGCTCCCTATCGAATCAGACTTTAACGAATTGCACACCCTATTCAACGGACGCAACTACAAGGAGGACTACCAAATACTGGTACGCAATGTGCGGAGTTTGGGCAGCTCGGTGCCCGCCATGATTAACGCATATATGAACCTCTCGCCTACCATGCGCTCGTTTGGGACCGCCATGAACCACGAATTTGGAGAAACCGACGAAACTGGAATACTAGTAACACTTAAAGATTTAGTCCCAGAAAAACGTCAACGATATTTTGAATCATACGAAGAGAAAAACACTGTTTTTGACCGCCTCCACCTATTCCGAATCGACATGAAGAAGCTGCCTTGGTGGAAACAAATAGACGAAGAAGAACAACTGGAACTTAGACGGCTGAAACGATTGAAACAGATGACTCTTCGACAAGAAAAACTCGCAGCCCGCAAGAGAAGGCGCAAAAAGAAGACAAAAAAAAGCACAGAAAGCCAGAAAGCAAAAAAAACTGCACCTGCAAAAACTGAAGCAACCGACAAAGAAACGAATAACAAGAAGTAAAACAATATAACTTATAGGTAATGGAAGTAAAAAAAGCAACGTTTGTAGTTAGCAATACCGACTATCGAAAATGCCCAGACACAGGGCTACCCGAATATGCCTTCATCGGCAGGAGCAATGTAGGCAAATCATCTTTAATTAACATGTTGGCCAACGATAAGGACCTAGCAAAGACCAGTGAAAAACCAGGCAAAACACAACTCATCAACCATTTCCTCATTAACGATGAATGGTACTTGGTGGACTTGCCCGGATATGGCTATGCTCGCACATCAAAGACTGCACGCGACCAATGGCAAAAGATGACCCACAACTACATGCTGCACCGCGAAGCGCTAGTGTGCGTGTTCGTGTTGGTCGACTCTCGCATACCGCCTCAGGACATTGACATTGAGTTCATCAACTTTCTAGGACGCAACGGAGTTCCTCTGGCCATTGTCTTCACAAAAGTCGACAAACAGCGCCAGCAAGAAATTGCCGCCACTGTGAATAGTTACAAATATACCCTGCTAGAAGATTGGGACGAATTGCCCGAGATGTTCATGACCTCTTCCATGTCGGGCTACGGTCGCGAAGCCCTGCTGAACAGAATTGAGGAGATAAACAAAGAACTCGAAAATTGCCAATGACTTTGCTTACGAAGAAATGCCGAAAAAGAGCCATGCTCGCATTGGCGATGACTCTTGCGAGCCTAAGTCTAACGGCGCAGAATACAGATCGACTAGACTTCGTGGTGCGACACACCACGCGCAAGGCGGCTGTGAAGCATGCCTCATTAGCCGTATGCGTGCACAACATCACTAAAGACAGCACTATATACACCCGCAGCGAAGACTTGGCCATGCCTCCAGCTGCTATCAACAAACTATTTACCACAGCAGCGGCCTTCAGTCGCCTGGGGCCAAAATTTGTCTTTGAAAACTACCTCTACTACTCGGGCAATGTAGACAAACAGGGAACGTTGCACGGCGACCTCATCATCGTGGGCACCGGCGACCCATTCTTCTGCTCAGATCGATTCCCACACACCGACTCCACCTTTCACCGCATGTACGAAAGCATCCGTAAGAAAGGCATCAAGCGCATTGAAGGGCATGTGTATGCCGACACTTCTCTTTTTGACGACGAAATGACCCACCCATCATGGCGATGGGGCGACATAGGCAATCACTATGGCAGCGGAGTCAGCGGCCTCAACTATAATGAAAACTCCGTTGATGTTCATTTCCGTGCCGGACGTAAAATCGGCGACCCTGCAATCATCACGAGCATTTACCCCGAGATAACCGTTATCAACAACGTGATTACTGGGCCACGCGACACCGTGTTCAACATCTCATTCTTCGGTTCACCCTATGATGATTCGCGGATGTGTCGTGGAATAATTCCACTTGGCACTGCTGACACACATTTCAGAGCATCCCTCCCACACCCCGCATTGAAAGGCGTGAGTGAGTTCACCCGCTTTCTACGTGAGAAGGGCATCGAAGTAACGGGTGAACCTTCCGTTGACTTCGAAATGCCAAAACAATGCAAGAAACTACATGTCGACACCTCCTTCACACTATTTGTCAATACAGCACTAACCACACAGACAAACAACAATTTAGCAGCTGAAAGCCTATTCAAGCTACTAGGTTACCTACGCGAAGGGAATGGTTCGTTCAACGCTGGCCGTGACTTCATGTATGACTATTTCAAGCAGCTCAAATTGGACGTCACCGACGTAAAGATGGTGGACGGAAGCGGGCTTTCAAGGGAAAACCTAGTGACAGCCTATTTCGTGAGCCAATTCCTTGATGCAGTGGCACGGGAACCATATTTCCAAGACTTTGCCAGCGCCATGGGCATCAGTGAGAAGCTACCCGAATATGAAATAATTCCTAGAGTACCAGAAGACTGTTCACTCATCATCAAAAGTGGCGTGATGCCAAAAGTACGTAATTTCGTAGGCTATTTCATCAATAGCGAAGACGAGATGTTCAGCTTTTCCATCCTATGCAACAACTACAGCTGCGACGACCAAACGATGAACCAACTCATCAAAGGCATCATTGAAGAAATAATTAAACTAAAGTAAATCGAAAGTTTGATCTATAACTAACAAAGCCCTGGGAAACCAGGGCTTTGCTATTTTATCTATATAATGATAATGCGTTATCGGATGAGGAAGGAAAACTTAGAGAAGTTCTTGAGTGCGATGCCAGTGCCACGGGCGACAGCACGTAAGGGGTCGTCGGCGATATGGACCTGCAACTTGGTCTTGGAAGAGATGCGTTGGTCGAGGCCACGGAGCAAGGAGCCACCACCAGCCAGATAGATACCCGTGCGGTAGATGTCGGCTGCCAGTTCAGGAGGCGTGGCAGAGAGTGTGTCGAGAATAGCCTGCTCGATACGGGCTATGGACTTGTCGAGGGCATGGGCAATCTCCTTGTAATTGACAGAAATCTCTTTGGGCAAACCGGTGAGCAGGTCGCGACCCAAGGTAGGATAATCCTCTGGCGGTTCATCGAGCTCACTCACGGCAGCGCCGACCTTAATCTTGACCTGCTCTGCTGTACGCTCGCCGATGACCATATTGTGCTGCTTGCGCATATACTCGACAACATTTTCGTTAAATTCGTCACCGGCAACACGAATGGAGTTGTTACAGACAATACCGCCCAAAGAAATCACTGCGATTTCAGCAGTACCGCCTCCGATGTCGACAATCATGTGTCCTTCGGGCTCAAGGACGTCAATTCCGATACCGATAGCGGCAGCCATAGGTTCATGGATCATGCGGATTTCCTTGGCGCCAGCCTGCTCGGCAGACTCACGCACGGCACGTTCCTCAACATTGGTGATGCCAGAAGGAATGCAGATGACCATGCGGAGCGATGGGGGCATGAAAGAACGATTGATGTTGGTCATGCCAATAAGTTCACGGATAAGATGCTGAGCCATCTCAAAATCAGCGATGACGCCACCACGGAGCGGACGGATGGTCTCAATATTCTTGTTGTCGGTTTTTCCTGCCATGCTTTGTGCGCGCTTGCCGACAGCAATGATACGGTTGTTGTTACGATCGACAGCCACGATGGATGGCTCGTCGATGACTACCTGGTCGTTGTAGATAACAATGGAGTTGGCTGTTCCCAAATCCATGGCGACCTCTTTGTTAAAGAATGAAAATAGTCCCATTTATTACTTTTTATTTATTATATACATTATTATTAATGAAAGGTGAAAAGCGATTCACAGATGAGAAAACTTTTTTCACCATTTCATGATTGCTCCTGCTAATGTTTGAAGTGACGGAATCCAGTGATGGCCATACCCATGTGGTGCTGCTCGCAGTAGTCTATAGAATCTTGGTCATGGATGGATCCGCCAGGATGAGCTACCGCGGCAATGCCAGCATCGTGGGCAATTTCCACGCAGTCGGGGAAAGGAAAGAAAGCATCGCTGGCCATGACGGCGCCGTTAAGTTCGAAGCCGAAGTTCTGAGCTTTGGCGATAGCTTGACGCAAAGCGTCGACACGAGAAGTCTGGCCTGTGCCGCTAGCACAAAGCTGGCCATTCTTAGCCAACACGATAGCGTTGCTCTTGGTGTGCTTGACGAGAATGGTTGCAAAGGCGAGATCTTTGGCCTGCTGCTCAGTGATGGGAGTGGAGGTTACGCTCTTGGCCATATCGGCAGCGGTGGGCACCACGGTATCGCGGTCTTGGACGAGAATGCCGTCGAGGACGCTGCGGAACATCTTGTCGTGCATCTTGAAATTATTGCGCTTGAGAATGATGCGGTTTTTCTTGCCACGGAGGATAGTCAACGCCTCTTCCTCATAGTCAGGAGCGATACAGACCTCAAAGAAAATCTTGTGCATCTCCTCGGCAACATCCTTGGTAATGGTGCGGTTAGTGATGAGGATGCCACCGAAAGCCGACACGGGGTCGCCGGCGAGGGCGTCGGTCCAAGCCTGGAGCAACGTGGGTCGGCAGGCAAGGCCGCATGCGTTGTTATGCTTGAGAATGGCGAAAGTGGTGTCGCTGAAATCGTCGATGAGGGCGCAAGCGGCATCGATGTCGCCTAGGTTGTTATAGGAAATTTCTTTGCCGTTAAGCTTAGTGAAACATGCCTCAAGGTCACCATAATAGTAGCCCTTCTGGTGAGGGTTCTCACCATAACGAAGCACATTGGCCTGAGTGCTGCTCTGCTTAAAGGCATCAACGCCCTCCTGCTGGTTGAAATAATTGAAAATAGCTGTGTCATAGTGGGAACTGACATTGAAGGCATAGGCGGCAAAGTGGCGACGCTGGGCTAGAGTGGTACAGCCGTCCTGTTCAGTGTAAATCTGAAGGAACTCCTGATAGTGATTGACAGCGGGGACAATGACCACGTCATTGAAATTCTTGGCTGCAGCACGGATGAGGGAGATGCCTCCGATATCGATTTTTTCAATAATATCCTGCTGGGGTGCACCGCTAGCCACGGTAGCCTCGAATGGGTAGAGGTCAACAATGACGAGGTCTATCTCGGGAATCTCGTATTCGGCCAGTTGCTCGCCGTCAGAATACATGTCACGACGACTGAGGATACCGCCGAAGACTTTGGGATGCAAGGTTTTTACTCGGCCGCCCAAAATCGAGGGATAGCCAGTGAGTGACTCCACGGCAACGGGCTCAATACCGAGGTCATGGATAAATTTAAAGGTACCTCCAGTGGAGTAGATGGTGACGCCCTGCTGATGCAGTGCCTTGACAATAGGCTCAAGTCCGTCCTTATAGAAGACGGAAATAAGAGCTGATTTTATTTTTTTATTATCCATAATATATCTAATGTTAAGCGTTAAATGTTAATTACTTACTGATTGCATCGCAAATTAATTACCATTTAATAATTACCATTTTCAATTTACAGTTAGTCTCCAAACTCAATGCCCAAGCCGCGGGCGGTGTTGACAAGGCGGCAATTGGGGTCGACAAGGTTTTGAGCACGCACGGCCTCCTCTAAGGGGACGGCGACGATGTCGGGATGGTGATAGGCCACCATCTGGCCATATTGGCCGTCAATGACCAGTTCCATGGCTCGAACGCCAAACTCGGAAGCAAGAATACGGTCAAAGGCAATAGGCGTACCTCCGCGCTGGAGGTGTCCGAGGGTTGTGCAACGGATGTCGTGCTCCACGCCAGCAGCCTTGAGCTCCTCAACCAACTGGTTGCCAATGCCACCAAGCTTGATATGCTGGTAGCCGGCCTCGCCAGTGTCGGTACCGATAACAGTGCCGTCCTTGGCCTTGGCGCCTTCTGCCACCACGATAATGCAATATCCGTGACGCTTGTTATAACGCTGCTCGATTTTTTCCTTGATGCGCTCGATGTCGTAGGGTATCTCAGGAATGATGCAGACATCGGCACCGCCAGCGATGGCACTATGCAGCGCAATCCAACCGGCATCACGGCCCATGACCTCCATGATGAAGACTCGGTTGTGGCTGGCAGCCGTTGTGACGAGCTTGTCGATGGCCTCGGTGCAAATCTGCACGGCTGTCTGGAATCCAAAAGTGTAGTCGGTGGAAGAAAGGTCGTTGTCAATGGTCTTGGGCACGCCCACGATATTGAGCCCTTTCTGAGCCAAGCCAAGGGAAATGCGCTGCGAACCATCGCCACCAATGTTGATGACAGCATCGACACCCATGTATTGCAGCTTCCGCAGCATCTCGTCGCTACGGTCCACAGTAGTCCAGCTGCCGTCGGGCTGCTTGATGGGCCATGCGAAGGGACCACCCTTGTTGGTGGTGCCGAGAATGGTACCGCCCTGGATTTGCAAGCCCTCGACGGTTTTTTCGGTAAGTTCCACAATCTCGGTAGGCTCGCGCAGCACGCCGTTGAACGACTCAATGCAGCCTATCACCTCCCAATCTTTTTCTTGTGAAGCACGTTTCACAATGCCGCGTATTACGGCGTTGAGACCGGGGCAATCGCCGCCGCCTGTGAGAACCATGACTCTTTTTAGTGCCATACAGATTATTTTAATATACTATAATACATAACATTGCACGCATACGCGCACAACGTATGAATTTACAAAAATACGATTTTTTTTTGAACTAAAGATTTTTTATTTTATCGGATTGAAAAAATTGCGTAATTTTGCAAACTAAAAAAATTTTGAGCAGGGTGTCACAAAATGACTTTTTTTGCGACAAATAAGAGAATGATAAGCCAAAAAACTCATCAGCAATTTACTGCCTTGGTGCAAGAATGCGACCCCATGCTGCACCGGGTATGCCGACTTTATGGAGGTCGGAGAGATGACGATTTGGAGGACATCTACCAAGAAGTAGTATGTTCTCTTTGGCAAAGTTTCGACACCTTCAAGGCCAACAGCAGCTTCCCCACTTGGGCCTATGCGGTGGCACGCAACACGGCAGTGGAATACTACCGCCGCAACAGCCTGCGCCAACCCAAGCTCGAGCTAAAAATCGTTGAGGCCGAAGTCGAAAAGGACCCGCTGGTAGAGGAACTATATTATCTGCTTGACCTGCTCAACGCGGACGACCGTGCGCTGATAGGTCTCTATTTGGACGGCTACAACAACGAAGAAATGGCCGCCATGTGCCACTGCTCCCAAGTGGCGCTACGCGCCAAAATGAGCCGAGCTAAAAAAAGAATGAAAAAGATTTTGAACGCACAAAGAAAGGAGTCGGTAGCATGAAGAACGACGAGTTGGATATGAACAAATACCGCCAAGCCTGGCAGGCCGAATCACGCAGGCTAGAATTCTCCGCTCCGCACCACACAGAAGAGGAAATCTGGGCCATCGTGCAGCAAGGCTCCAAGCAAAAACGCAAGACGGCGCCAGTGTGGTTCGGGGCTGTCGCAGCCGCAGGCATCCTGCTGCTGATGGGCGCGCTATGGCTGCTGACAAGCCGCCAAGAAACGGATACCCAAATACCCGAGCAATATGCTCATGCCTCCTCGGAGGAAACCGTCTCCCCCACCCTGCCATCGGCCTTAGATGCAACCCCCGCCACCCATCCACAAGTCACCATGCCGATGACGAACATCGCACCTTGGCAAAAGCCAGAAAACACCCCAATCCAACCTACCCTAACAGCATCCATCCCAACACCCCAAGAGCCCTTTACCCCTCAACCCATGCCCGCGGACGAAGCCAACCAAAAGACCACGCCACCTTCGACTAACCCGCAATACACTCCTGAGCAGCAAGCTTTCGGCGAGCAGAAAGAAGACCGAAGAACCAAGGTGAAAGACAATTGGTTAAACGGCGATGAAGAGGAGCACCTCACCTTGGAAGACCTAGGCTACAACAGCCGCACAGGCAACCGGTCGCTATCGCTGATAGCCGGCTACGACTTCGGCCGTTCTCCGCTAGCAGGAGCCGACCTGCGCATCGAACTGCCCTCACGCAGCAAAGTCTGTATCGGTCAGCTAATTAGCTTCACCTACGGCACCAATTCCGAAGACCAGCCAGTCGCGCTGCTGCTCTATGCCGGAGGCATGAGCTACTATCCAAACGACCAATTGGGCGTCAGTCTGAACCTAGGTGCCTATGCCGGAGGCAGGGAAACCGACCTTGGCCTGGCGGCAGACCTTGAAACCACCTGGAAATTGTCAAGACACCTTACCGCAGGTGCTGGCTGCAGATACCTCATTTCATTCATCGACGACAACCACGGCATCATTTATCTATCCATCGGATATACAATAAAATAAACATATATAAATAAAAAAAAATTAACAAACACAATGAAAAAACAACTGATTCTGATGGCCTTCATGGCCATGGTCGGCATCGCCGGCGCACAAATGACCACCACCCACTACGTCTATATCCCCGGTGACGGCGAACACCGCCTGGGCTTCGTCCTCGGACCCGGTTTCGGACAGAAATCCCTCTATGTGGGCGACAAAGACACAGATCCCGACAAATTCATCCCCGCCACCAGTTCCCTGGGCTTCACCGCCGGCCTTCGCTGGGGCTACGAGACCGAGTGGGGCAGAACGGTAGGATTCGGCAACTTCATGGCCCTCCTTTACACTTTCCAGCCTTTCAGCGGCCAATACACCGACATCTCGAGCACCTCTCACACAGTCAAATACACCGGCCAGTGCGCACACCTTTACGAAAGCCCCAACCTCACCATCGACATCAGCGACGAACTCAAACTGTCGTTGGGCGTTGGCTTGGATCTCCGCTTCACCATCCCCGGAAAAGCCAAGATTGACGGCGTGAAAATGGCCAAGGCAGAAGGCGATGAGACCGGTTTCGACATCCTCGAAACCATGATACTCCTCTCGGCTGGCTTCGACGCCAACGTGGGTTGCAAATACTTCCTCACCGAAGACTTCTACGTGGGTGCCCGCCTGCAATACAACTTCTACACGCTCAGCCTTTACCGAATGATGGCAGAGGACAGCGACGATTTACCCAAAAACTGCGCCGGAATCGTGAACGTGGACCTCGACAAGAACTATGCCACCACCCTCTACCTCAACGACCCCCAGCCCGTGCAGCTGATGTTCGAAATCGGCTACCGCTGGTAATAGAAGAAACAATTACAATCATATAACAAATTGATCATTATAACCAACTCTACTCAAACATGAAGAAAATCACCCTTTTCGCAGCGCTCCTTCTTACCACAGCCTTCGCTTCCGCCCAAATCGTACGAGGCACCATCGGCAACGGCAACTACACCGACTATTCGGGCTACACCTCCACCAAATACGGCATCGACTTCGACAACGACGGCGAGCTCGAGGTGGTCATCAAGGACGGCAACGACTACGAATTCAACGACTGCGAGAACTGCATGGTCGAATACCTCGATACCAAAATGCACATCGTAGGCCCCGCCTCCACTCCTGAAGGAGGCTACTGGGATGTGTTCCTGCTCCTCAACCAGGGCGACATCGTCAATCCCTTTGAACCCAGCTACCATCAGAGCATGACCGGCTATGGCGACGGATTCTTCGAGAACATCAATGACGTGAGCGCCACCAAATCCTACGTCGGCTTCGTCATGCAGGTAGGCAACAACTACTACTTCGGCTATGCCAAGATTCACCGTTCCGGCAACGCCATCGTGTGGGACGAAGTCTACTACAACTCTTCTGCCGAAGCCGGCATCGCCTGCGGAAGCACCAGCGGCGGCGTCTCCATCAATGAAGTGAGAGCCATCAACGCCCCCGCCGCCCGCAAAGTCTACTTCCACGGCCACCTCTACATCGAGCGCGACGGCATCCTCTACGACCTCATGGGAAGACGCGTGAAATAGTCGTTTGGAAGGCCTCCCAACCCCCAAAAAGGCACCGCTGGTTCGGGGTGACTTCGTCCTTCCTTCGCTCGTTTTCCAAACGTTATCCAATCCTTATCCAATCGTTATCCAATCCAGTATTGGATAACGATTGGAAAACGTTTGGATAAGGATTGGAAAACGATAAAACCAATGAGAAACGAAGGATTCAAAAAAAGCCTGCCAGCAAGCAACCCTCAGATTTAGGGCTATCCAACCCAATCGGCACGAAAAAATATTTTTTTTCGGACAAAAAGGGCATTTTCTTAAAAAAAAGTAGTATTTTTGTAGTTTGATTATTGCTCTTCCTGCTAAGGGCAAGATAGTCGCATTTATTTGTATGACACATAATTGTATAATTAAATATAGGGTACTATGAAGTTATCATTTATGGGAGCCACCCGAGAGGTTACTGGCAGCAAGCACCTCATCACAACCAAAAAGGGGCTGAAAATCCTGCTCGACTGCGGCATGTATCAAGGCAAGGGACTTGAGACCGATGCCATGAACCGAGACCTGGGATTCAACCCCACAGAAATAGACTATCTGATACTGTCGCACGCCCACATCGACCACTCGGGCTTGATACCCTACATCTATCGGCTGGGCTTCCGCGGCACAGTGCTCTGCACCCCCGCCACCCGCGACCTCTGTTCCATCATGCTGGCCGATGCCGGACGCATACAGGAGGCCGACGTGCACACCTTCAACAAGAAACGCAAGGCACGTGGCGAAGAGCCCGTCGAGCCTATCTATACCGAGAAAGACGCGCAAGAATGCATGCACTGCTTCATCAGCGTGCCATACCACAAGAAGTTCAACATCGAAGGCGAAGTCACCGTCGAGTTCTTCGATGCAGGCCACATCCTAGGCAGCAGCTGCGTATACCTTGAAATCAAGGACGGCCGCCGCCTCATCAAGTTGGGATTTACCGGCGACATTGGCCGCTACGACAAGCGCATTCTCAAAGACCCCGAACCATTCCCGCAGGTCGACTACCTCATCATGGAGTCCACCTACGGCGACCGTCTCCACACCACCCTCGACAATGCCGAAAAGGAACTGCTGATGGCAGTGCTAGACACGTGCACCAAGAAGAAGGGCAAGCTCATCATCCCCAGCTTTGCCATCGGCCGCGCTCAGGAAATCATCTATGCCCTCGACCGTCTCAACCATGCCGGGCTGTTGCCCGACATCGACGTCTTTGTCGACAGTCCCCTCAGCGTCTCCGCCACCAGCATCATGCGGCTCCACGAAGAGTGCTTCGGCGAACCCATCCTCGAATTCATGAAGAGCGACCCCGACCCCTTCGGCTTCGACCGACTGCAGTACATCCAGTCGGTGCAGGCTTCCAAAGCCCTCAACGTCCGCCATAAGCCCTGCGTCATCATCTCTGCCTCTGGCATGATGGAAGCCGGACGCGTGAAGCACCACATTTCCAACCACATCGAGAACCCTGCCACCACGATTCTCTGCGTTGGCTACTGCGAGCCCTCGACCCTCGGTGCCAAGATTATGCGCGGCGACAAAGTGGTCTCTATCTTCGGCCGTCCCCACACCGTCCGCGCCGAGCTGCGCAGAATAGAGTCGCTCTCTGGCCACGGCGACTACAGCGAGATGATCAACTACATCGGCTGCCAAGAGAAGCGCAAGCTCAAGAAAATCTTCCTCGTGCACGGTGAAGCCGAAACGCAGGAGCATTTCAAACAGACCCTCAACGAAACCGGCTGGAAACGGGTTGAGATACCCGAATTCCGCCAAGAAGTAGAATTATAAGAGAATGGTAAACCTTTAAACCTTCAATCTTCAAATCTCCAAATCCCCATAAGCCATGATAACATTCGTCATTGCAATCGTGCTTTTGCTACTAGGCTACCTGCTCTACTCTAAAGTGATAGAGCGCGTGCTGTCAGTCGACCCCCAGCGTCCGACTCCCGCCGTAGTGCACCCCGACGGCGTGGACTATGTGCCCATGAAGCCGTGGAGAATCTACCTCATCCAGTTCCTCAACATCGCCGGCGTTGGGCCTATCTGCGGCGCCATCATGGGTGCCCAATTCGGCAGTGCCTCATTCCTATGGATTGTCTTCGGCAGCATCTTCGCCGGAGCCGTCCACGACTACATCTCAGGCTACATCTCGCTCCGCAAGGATGGTGCCTCGCTGCCCGACATCCATGGCTACTACCTAGGTGACGGCCTCAAGAAGTTCATGCGCATCTTCACTATCCTGCTCATGATTTTGGTGGGTGCCGTGTTCGTCAACACACCCGCCGTACTGCTCAATGGCAGTTTCACCCCCAACTGGAACATTTTCATCTGGGTCATTATCATCTTTGCCTACTATTTGATAGCCACCCTGTTGCCCATCGACAAGATAATCGGCAAGATTTACCCCGTCTTCGGCATCTTGCTGCTTGCAATGGCGGTCGCCATCGTTGTGGCCTTCGTGGTATACAAGCCCGAGCTGCCCGAGATTTGGGAAGGTCTCCAAAACCGCCATCCCGATGCCGAGCACAACCCCATTTTCCCCATGATGTTCATCAGCATCGCATGCGGTGCCATCAGTGGATTCCATGCCACCCAGTCGCCTCTCATGGCACGTTGCATGACCAATGAGAAGCAGGCACGTCCCGTATTCTATGGCTCTATGATAACGGAGGGCATCGTGGCACTGATTTGGGCTGCTGCCGCTGCCTATTTCTTCGGCCCCAACAGCCCCGTCGACACAGCCGGCAAGGGTGGCCCTGCCATGGTTAGCCTAATTGCCGACACCTGGTTTCCCAAGGCCATTGCCGTCATTTGCATCCTCGGCGTCATCTCCGCGGCCGTCACCTCGGGCGATACCGCCCTGCGTTCGGCACGCCTCATTGTCGCCGACTTCCTCCACTTTGACCAAAAGCCCATCCGCAACCGCCTCATGGTCGCAGTGCCCCTCTTCGCCGTCACAGGCGGCGTGCTGGTCTACTCTCTGCTCGATGCCAAAGGCTTCGACGTCATCTGGCGCTACTTTGCCTGGAGCAACCAGCTGCTGGCCACCGTGTCGCTCTGGTCGCTGACCATATTCCTCTATTGCAAAAAGAAGCCCATCGTCATCACCCTCATCCCCGCCATGTTCATGACCATGGTCACCGGATGCTTCCTTTTCGTGGCCGAACGCGAAGGCTTCGGGGCCTTCATTCCCCGCTGGCTGGGCTACACAATCGGCGCAGTGATAACAATTGCAGCCACTTACATCGTCTTGCGCCATTGTCCGAAAGTCTATCGGGAATACCTAGAAAAAAAAGAATCCGAAAAAAACAATAAATAATTAAAAATATCGTTATCCCTAACTAGAAATAATATTATCTCACATAAATGAAGACAAGAATTATCGCATTAGCACTCACGCTTCTCATGGTTGGAAGTGTGTTCGCAGGCAACAAGCCTCGCAAATCTTCACGTTCGGAAATGGGTATCAACGGCAATGCCGTCTATGTTATCGAATACACCTACGACATCCATGGTGGACGCAATGGCGGCAGAAAGCTCGTCTGCATTGACTCCATCACCTTCGACAAGCGCGGCAATTTCCAAGACAAATATCGTAACAAGGATGGCGAATACACATGGTATTCCTATTTCTTTGACGTTCACGGCTATGCACTCGGCTGGAACGAATACAACCGCGCCAAGGAACTCACCGGCCGCACCGCCTACCTCAACGACAAGAACGGCAACCGCATCGAGCGCACCGTCTTCATGGGCGACCACATGACCAAGAAGGAGACCTCCCGCTACGAGAACAACCGCCTCGTTGAAGAACAGAGCTTTGCCCCTGACGGTACCCTCACCGAGAAGCGCGTATACAAATACGACGCCGCAGGCAACAACACCGAAATGGAGTTTTACGACCGTGACGGCGAACTGATGCAGCGCTATCTCTATCAGTACGATAGCCACGGCAACCGCACAGAATGGCGTTTCTATGATGCCGACGATTTCCTCGTAGCCCTCACCTCCTATTACTACGACGACCATGACAACCTCGTGGAACTTTCCTCTTTCAACTACGACGAACACCTCAACTGGAAGCACAGCTATGTATTCGAGTATGACGAGGACGACAACTGGGTCCGCCAGACCATCTACCGCAACAACGTGGCTTACCAAGTCATCGAGCGCGAGATCGCCTTCCCCGCCTATTAATTCGAGCATCTGACCACTTTTAATCTTAAATTTTAACATATCATACCATGAAAAAAGCTGTTATCTACGCATCACTCATTCTCGGCATCTGCGCCGTCGTGGCCGTTTGGATTGGTGGCAGGGATTTCTACAAGGCACGCGGCCATGAAAAGACCGTTTCCGTCGTCGGCAAGGCAGAACGCGACTTTGATTCCGACCTCATCGTCTGGAACCTTTCCTTCAGCGTGCTCAACCCCGAGATGAAAGCCGGCTACACCGAAATCAAGGATGTCAACAAAACCGTCCGCGACTACCTCACCAGCAAGGGCATCAAAGACAGCGAGATAGAATTCCGCAGCCTCGACTGCGATAAAGAAAACGAATACCACTACAACAACGGCAACAGCTACTACACCTTCCTCGGCTACCGCCTCAGCCAATCGGTACGAGTAGAGAGCAACGATGTTGACAACGTAGAAAAGATCCAGCGCGAGATATCCGAACTCCTTGACAAAGGCATAAACCTCTCCAACAATAACCTCTCCTACTACTACACCAAGCTCTCCGACCTCAAGATCGAAATGCTTGCCGAGGCCACTAGCGATGCCCGCAACCGTGCCGAAACCATCGCCAAGAGCGCCGGCTCTAGACTGGGCGGACTCCAAACCGCCAACATGGGTGTCTTCCAAATCACAGCTCCCAACTCGTCAGATGAGGACTACTCCTGGGGCGGCACCTTCAACACTACCAGCCGCAAGAAGCGCGCCAGCATCAACATGCGCCTTACCTACTACGTTAGATAACTTTATGGTTTTATAGGTTTTTAATATGGTGTTGTGTGGCACATCTTTTTGTGCCACACTTTTTTTATCCGACATCAAAAACCTCACAGTCACATTGAACCTCTTTCACTCACAGCCACTCGTTCACCCTTAGCCTCATAAAAAATATGAAAAACAGCCGTCACACCCTCCTCGCACTGGTGCTCGGCATCCTGCCCTTCAGCCTATCAGCACAGCACCTGCCCATCGCCCTTGACGACATCGTCATCCTATACGACAACGACGTCCACGGCGCAGTGGAAGGCTACCCCCTCATGGCACAGCTCCGCAGCGAGGTAGAGCAACTCAACGCATGGCCCATCGTGGTCTCTTGCGGCGATTTTCTCTCCGGCACCCCACTGGGCACAGCCTCCGACGGCAGGTATATCGTCCGCATGATGAATGCCGTCGGCTACGATTATGTCACCTTGGGCAACCATGAGTTCGACTATGGCATTCCCACCCTTTCCAATCGCCTCAACGAGTTGAAATCCCAAGTGCTCTGCAGCAATTTTCGCTACCTAGACGGCAGCATCCGAACAGGCGCAGCCAGTCACCTAGTACGTTACGGCAGCACCTGGCTGGGATTCCTAGGCATCACCACCCCGCAGGTGGCCACTACCAGCACACCTAAGTTATTCCAAGACAGTGACGGAAACTGGCTTTACGACTTCCATGCCAACGACCTTGCTCAGATACTGCAGGTTGGCATCGACAGCCTCCGCCAAGAGGGGGCCGACCTCGTCATCCTCATCGCCCATATCGGTGAAACCGACATGCCCTCGTTAATAGCCGCCACTCAGGGACTCGACATCGTTCTCGATGGCCACAGCCACAGCGTCATTCCCCACACGCTCCTCTACGATCGTGCCAATCGCCCCGTGCTGTGGACCTCTACGGGCTCCTATTTCAAGCATGTCGGCGAACTGGTCATCGGCAGCGAGACCATTCGCAGCACCCTCATACCCAGGGACACGCTCGCAGCCCATCCCCAGTCGGAAGCTTCTCTGCGCGTTGCCGACACCTTGGCCGAAGTGCTGCGCCAATATGCCGAGATAGGTAGCCGACCAGTGGGTTTCTCAGAGCAACCGCTGCCTCGAATAAACAGCTGCGACACCGTTTTCGACAGCCCGTTAGGCAACTTCTTCACTGACGCCTTCCGCTACGTCAGCGGTGCCCCCATTGCCATCACCAACGCGGGCGGCATCCGTGTCAGCCTACCAAGCGGCGGGCTCACCTACAACGACCTCTACACCTCGTCGCCATTCAAAAATCAGCTGGCTATAGTTGAGATGTCGGGCCAGACTCTCCTCGATGCCCTAGAGATGGGCTGCCGCAAATGTCCCAAAATCAGCGGCGGATTTCTCCATGTCTCTGGACTCAGATTCGAGGTCGACACCACCATACCCAGTCCCGTCGTCCTCGACGAACACTTCATCTTCGACAGCATCGCCGGCCCCCGTCGCGTCAGCAATGTCCAAGTTTGGGACGATTGGCAGCAGTCCTACCTACCCCTAGACCCCGACCAAATCTACCGCGTGGCAGGCAGCGACTATTCGCTCCTCAATAACGGCGACGGCCACCGCTTCCGCGGCATCCGCGTCATCGACCCCAGCGTCTGCTTCCTCACCGATGCCCTCGAACGCTACCTCCACGACGTTCTCCAAGGCCACATCGATACTCGCTATGCCCGCCCCGAAGGCCGCATCCGACCTCGCTCGCACTAATTATGTTCATACTCCCCATTTCTTCCTAACCCACCTAAAAAATCTTAGTTTTAAACTATACATCATAGTTCCACCTAGTCCAACTTAATCTACCTAGCTTCACATAGCAGCCACCTTCCACTAAGGGAGGATCCTTGTCCAAAAATATTAAAAAAACATCTTTTTATCAGCATTTTCTTGTTGATTAAGATATTTTTTGTATATTTGCATTTTATTAATAGAAATAAAACATTATATTATGAACGTCAAATTACGACTTATCATAATGAATTTCTTACAGTTCGCCGTATGGGGCTCCTACCTCACCTCCATGGGCGGATATTTAGCCAATGTGGGCCTAGCCGAAAAGATATGGCTTTTTTACGCCATCCAAGGCATTGTTTCCATTTTCATGCCTGCCTTCATGGGCATCGTCGCCGATAAGTGGATCCAAGCACAGCGCGTCCTCTCACTCTGCCACGCCGTCGCAGGTGCCTTCATGCTATGTGCTGGAGTCTATGCCTCCTATGCAGGCGCCAGCGTGCAGTTCGGCACCCTTTTCACCCTCTACACCATCAGCGTGGCCTTTTTCATGCCCACTATCGCCATCTCCAACTCCGTAGCATATAATGCCCTCGAAGCCGCCAACCTCGACACCGTCAAGCACTTCCCTCCTATCCGTGTCTTCGGAACTGTCGGCTTCATTTGCAGCATGCTTGCCGTTAACTTCATCCGCAACAGCCAGGGCATCCAATTTCAACTCTCCTACGAGCAATTCATGCTCTCTGGCGCGCTCAGCATAGTACTCTGCATGTACGCCCTCTCCATCACCCACTGTCCCTGCGCAGGCAAGGGCATGAACACAAAATCCTTTGCCGAAGCCACCGGCCTCAGTGCCTTCAAACTCTTCAAAGAACGTAAGTTCGCTATCTTCTTCATCTTCTCCATGCTCCTCGGAGCCTCCCTCCAGATTACCAACGGCTACGCCAATCCCTTCATTACCGGCTTTAAGGAGATGCCTGAGTTCGCCAATACCTGGGGCGCCAACAACGCCAACGCCATCATCTCCATAAGCCAGATCAGCGAAACCCTTTGCATCCTCCTCATTCCCTTCTGCATGCGTCGTTTCGGCATCAAAAAGGTAATGCTCATCTCCATGAGCGCTTGGGTGCTCCGCTTCGGTCTTTTCGGCCTCGGCAATCCCGGCGAGAGGGTTTGGATGCTCATCCTCAGCTGCATCGTCTACGGCGTTGCCTTCGACTTCTTCAACATTTCCGGCTCGCTTTACGTCGACAAAAACACGGACAACGATATGCGTTCTTCCGCCCAAGGCCTTTTCATGCTCATGACCAATGGTCTCGGTGCCACTCTCGGCACCTGGGGCGCAGGACTAGTAGTCAATCACTTCGTCTACAACTCATCCTACCCCAGTTGGAGCTCTGCATGGTACGTTTTTGCCGCCTATGCCTTCGTGGTGGCCGTGCTATTCGCTCTCTGCTTCAAAGATGAAAAAAACACAGTTAACAATTAATTATAACCCTCAAAAATTAATCATTATGAGTAAAACGATTAAAAGTTTGCTTGCTGTCCTCTTTGCAGTGCTGTTCTCCGCAACGGCTCTCGCCCAGTCGACAACATCGGCCATTGCCGGTCACGTCACCGATGCCAATGGTCCAGTCGCCGATGCCATGGTGACGGCTATCTACACCCCCACCGGCATCGTCTACCATGCCTTCACCAACCGTGACGGCAGCTACCGCATCAACAGCGTTATCGCTGGCGGTCCCTACACCATCAAGACCGAGATGATGGGTCACCAGACTTTGGTCATCAACAATGTCAAGACCCCTCTGGCCTCCACCCTCATCATCGATCCCGTCCTCAAAATCGACGCCACCACCCTCGAAGAGGTGGTCGTCGTAGCTGAAGGCACCAACTCCAACATGGACATTCTGAATTCTGGTGCCAACACTAGCATCAGCAACCTGACCATGGACGGTATCCCCACCACCAGCCGCAGCATGAACGACATCATGAAGCTCACCCCGCAGGCCTCTGTCGTGGGTGGCGGTTTCGCAGCTGGCGGCGGCAGCTTCCGCGGCTCCACTGTCACCGTTGACGGTGCCTCCTTCAACAACGCCTTCGGCATCGGCTCCAACCTCCCCGCCGGCGGCAGCCCCATCTCGCTCGACGCTATCGACCAGATCAATATCAACCTCACCCCCTTCGATGTCCGCCAAAGCGGCTTCCAGGGCGGCGCCATCAACGTCGTCACCAAGCAGGGTAGCAACGAATGGCATGCTTCTATCTACGACTACTACACCAGCAGTGCCCTCCGCGGCATCCTCGTCGACGGCAATGAGATGTCCAACAGCCAGACCCTCAATAACGTCATCGGCATGACCCTCAGCGGTCCCATCGTCAAGGATAAGCTCTTCTTCTTCCTCAATGCCGAATACACCATGGACGACATCGCCGGCTCCACCCGCAAAGCCCGCGAGAGCGAAAGCGATGAATGGGGCGGCAGCACCAGCTACAACCGTCCCACCGTTGCTCAGATGGAAACCATGCGCAACTTCATGCTCGACAAATACGGCTACGACCTCGGCCGCTATCAAGACTACTCCCTGTCCACTCCCGACTACAAACTGTTAGCACGTTTGGACTGGAACATCAACCCCAACAACAAGTTCAACGTCCGTTTCAGCCACACCCACACTTACGGCTCCAACGCTCCCTCTAGCTCCATGAGCCCCATCGGCGGCACCAACACCACCGTCAACATCGGCGGCACCGACTACAGCTTCAACCGCAACAGCGCCGGCCGCCAGAGCGACTATGCCATGTATTTCGAAAGCGCCCGCTACTATCAGGAGCAGAACTTCACCTCCGTGGCTGCTGAATTGAACAGCCGCCTATTCGACGGCAAGGGCACCAACACCCTCCGCGGCACCTGGTCCTACCAGAACGAGCCCCGTAGCTTCCCCATGGGTGTGTTCCCCACCATCGACATCCTTGAGCCCTACTACGATGCTGACGGCGCCAAGCAGTACGCCATCTTCACCACCCTTGGTACCGACCCCTTCACTTATATGAACACACGTCGTGTCAACACCCTCAACTTCACCGATGAAATCACCTACTCCACTGGCATCCACAACCTCGTGGGCGGCGTCCAGTACGAGTCCAACCGCGTTGTCAACGGATTCATGCAGGGCGGCGCTGGCTGGTACATCTTCGACTCTTGGGAGACCTTCGCCAATGGCGGCAACCCCCTGTCGTTCATGATCACCCATGCCAACCTCGATGACCCCACCGCCACCGTATACCCCACTTTCGACTACAACCAGGCTTCCCTCTATGCACAGGACGAGATGGAATTCAGCAAATACTTCAAGCTCACCGCTGGCCTACGTCTTGAAATGCCCATGGTCAACTTCCCCAACAACAACCTCAACAAGGACTTCTCTGCCATCGCCGAGGCCAACCCCGAGAGTTCCTTTGCTGGTCTTAGCACTGCCGACCTCCCCGGTCTCACCGTCAACGTGTCCCCCCGCATAGGTTTCAACTGGGATGTCACCAAAGATCGTAAAGTCGTCGTCCGCGGCGGTACCGGTCTCTTCACCGGCCGCATCCCCAACGTCTGGCTCGTCAGCGCCGCTGGCAACGCCAATGTCCTCCAGTATCAGTACATCGCCAACCTCCAGACTGGCCAGGCTGTTGTTCCCTTCACGGCTGACCGCAGCGATATCATCAACAGCATCTATGCCGGCGATCCCTTCGTCCAGCAGGACCTCGCCGCTCCCACCAGCACCACCATTCTCGCTAAAGACCTCCGCATGCCCACTAGCTGGAAGACCAGCGCCGCAGTCGACGTCAAACTGCCCCTCGGCATCAAAGGTACCCTCGAAGGCATCTACAGCTACAGCTACAACGAAGTCGTAGCCACCACCCTCGGCTATAAGGAAGGCGACGGCGTCCAGCTCCCCGGCGAGCCCGAGACTCGTACCACCTATGTCAGCGAGAACATCAAGAACATGAGCAACGGCAAAATGTCCGGTTACTACCTCCACAACGCCTCCGACATTCACGGCCAGTACCTCGCCCTTACCGCTCAACTCTCCAAGAGCTTTGCTTGGGGCCTCGACCTCATGGCTGCCTATACCTATAGCTACGGCCAGTCCTGCACCGACGGCGTCGGCGACCAGGTCTACAACATCGCTCAGATCTACAACGTTAACGGCGACAACAGCCCCGAACTCGGCTACAGCTACTATGTGACCCCCAACCGTATCATCGCCAATGCTAGCTACACCATCAACGAAGGCCCCCACACCGCTACCAAGCTCGGTCTCTTCTACGAAGGCTACAACATCGGATATGTCGGCAGCTACAACCAAGCTCGCTACTCCTACATCATGACCACCGACCAGGGCACCGGCATCGGCACCAACCAGCTCATCTACATCCCCACCACCGACGAACTGGCCACCATGCCCTTCGCTAGCGAAGAAAACCGCGCTGCCTACGAGGAGTTCATCTCCAACGATTCCTACCTCAGCGCTCACCGTGGCGAATACAGCAAGCGCAACGGCGCCATCTGCCCCTGGCTCAACCGCATCAACTTCAAGGTCGACCAGGAAATCTACTTCATGGTCAACGGCCGTCAGACCACCCTCGAAATCGGTGCTGATGTCAACAACCTCCTCAACCTCTTCAACAGCAGCTGGGGCACCTACAAACAGCTCAGCAGCGAGAAGATTCTTGACTACAAGGCTGGCGCATACAAGTTCACCGCTCCCGAGTGGAACAGCTACAACAACTTCCTCTCCACTTGGAACTTGCTCTTGCACGTCCGCTACAGCTTCTAACAGCCAATTTCCTGCTGGCCTCCGAGCCCCAAACCCTCGCGTCAGCAGTCTCAGAGAGTGCCGCCCCGCGGCACTCTCTTTTTACAAAAAATAATCCTTAATAACCTTGCTCCTCTTCGCCCCACTCCAAGGATTCACCACAGCCTCCTATCGTCGTGCCCACCACGAAGTAGTCGGAGGTATTGACGAGTACTATGCCCCCTTCGTTCGCCTCGAGCATGGCGAACTCCGACGTAAAGACCTCCGAGATTGTGCCCCCGATGCCAACGTCGGAGTCCCCACCGCCCCTCAAGTCATAGCCCGCGATGCCGACGAATTTGCCCAGCTTTGCGACGCACTCGCCGAGTTCGGCTGGAATCGCATTGACCTCAACATGGGTTGTCCATTCCCCATGCAGGTCCATGCTGGTCGCGGCTGCGGACTCCTCCAACACCCCGCTCAAATAGCCGCCATCGCCGACGAGATGAGCCGCCGTCCCGACATCGCCTTCTCTGTCAAAATGCGCCTCGGTCAAGACAACCCCGACCAATGCCTCACGGCCCTCGACATCCTCTCTGACCTTCCCCTACGCCACATCGTCCTCCACCCTCGCCTCGGCATCCAGCAATACAAAGGCAGTGTTGACCTCAACGCTTTCGACCGTTTCTACAGTCGTTGTCAACTCCCGCTTGTCTTCAACGGCGACCTCACCACCACCGACCAGATACAGCGACTCCTCCTGCGCTACCCTCACCTCAGCGGCATCATGCTAGGCCGAGGGCTACTAGCACAGCCCTGGCTTTTCAGTGACAAAGAGCCCGCCGCCGTTGTCCAAGCCATTCACGACCGCATCTACCAACACGTCACCACAACTCTCCAAGGTCAGTCACAAATGCTCCCCCACCTGCAAGCCTTCTGGCAATACATGGAGCCCATCCTTCCACACAAAACCTACAAAACCATCCAAAAGAGCCGCACACTAACCGACTACCTTCAAGCCGCCACTCAAGCAATCTCCTACCTCCATATCCTTTCCAACCCCACCTAAAAAAACTAATTTTGACTTTTTACTTTCAACAATTCGCCATCCACCAAGACCACGCCGCCATGCGTGTCGGCACTGACAGCGACCTCTTAGGTGCCCTCTCTGCCGGAGGTAGCAACGTCTTAGACATAGGCACAGGCACAGGCGTCCTCTCCCTCATGCTCGCCCAGCGTTATCCCGAAGCCCGCATCACTGCCATCGAGATTGACGATGGTGCCATCCTTGATGCCAGCCGCAACTTCGCGGAGAGCCGTTTCGCAAGCCGTATTGACCTACACCACGTTTCCTTTCAAGACTACCTGTCACAAGCCACCGAGTCCCATTTTGACAGCATCGTATGCAACCCACCTTATTTCCACCGAAGTCTTGAGTGCGGTAGCACCAGTAAGACCCGTGCCCGCCACACTTCCAGCCTACCATTCCCCGTGTTAATCCAAGGCGCTGCTCGCCTACTCCTCCCCAGCGGCAGGTTCTCCGTTTGCTTACCCCCCGAGGTCCTCGATCTCTTCATTGCCCACTGCCACCAAGCCGGACTCCTTCCCGAACACCTCTACCGCATCCACACCATCCCATCCAAGCCCCCCAAGCGCTTCGTCCTAATCTGCCGCAAGTCCACCGAATCCAACACTCATAACGGCGAGTACACCAACACTACTGTTGACACTGCCGCCAACGACACAATCGGGACTGCCGTCACAGCCTCCATTCCCATCACCACAGGTACCGCAGCCAACGATGCCACCCTTCCCCACATCCACAACTGCTGCATGCTCACCCCTGACCGCCAACGTTCTCCCTGGTACCTATCGTTAATGGAGCCCTTTCTAACTTACAGCGCAGAACCACCAGAAAGATTGAGAATTAAAAATCAAGGATGAACCCGTCATCAACGCAATCCTGCACTGTATGAATATTGGCTGTTAGTACCAACCATTCGTTCTTTTAAATCAAGCTCAAAATCGACGTTACCAATCATTCGCCATCCCTAATTACAACCATTTTTCTCAAGTCCTCAATAAAAGGTAAAAAACAAATGCTATTTTGTCGAAATGTCACAATAACAAAAAAAGACGAGAGCAAAAGCTCTCGTCTTTTTTTATTTAAGTGCGGATAGGGGGACTCGAACCCCCACGGCTTGCACCATTAGATCCTAAGTCTAACGCGGCTACCAATTACGCCATATCCGCTGATATATGTGGCACTGGATTAATCCTTAGCACCGATATCGTTCTTGTCAATGGGCTGCGTTAGCAGGTTGGTGAATGAGCCCGAAGCATCAAATTCCATACGGGTGTATTTCAATTTGTTGCCAAGGCCCTTGACTTTCTGGCTGACGACAACATAGGTATAGGGCTTGGGTTTCTTGCCATCGATACGCCATTTGGTGTCGTATGTATAGACAATCATGCGCTCAATCTTGTACTGTTCGCCTTTGAATTTTTCAGCGATGTACTTGACAATGGCAGCAGTGTAGTGTTTCTTGTCGAGCACTTTGCCAGACATGACATGGGCCTGTGATTCGACATCGAAGACTTCTTCCATCTCAACGCCTTGGCGATTGATGTAGTAAGCTACCACCTGGCCAGGGGCACGGTTGAGCCATTCGGGGCCTTCGGTGACCTTGGAGGGCGGGCAAATCTTGTTGAATCCAGCGATGATGGCACTAGTGGTGTCAACACCGAGTTCCTCGGGAACATCTTCCACGGGACTAGGACGCTTGCCACCCTTGTTGCTCTTTAGGTTGGCGAGTTGCTCATCATCAATTTCTTCCTCGTCGGGGTTGTTGCGAGTATAGAATTCGCGCTTGACAGCATCGGGATCAGGAGCATTGCTCTTCTGGAGTCGGCCGCGGGGATCGAAGATGAGCTCGTTGTCGCTGAATCCGACACCAGTCTTGACAATCATCATACGGTAGTAAACGTCGCCGTCCATCTGCTCAACGTAGTCGATGGTACGGATGCGATAACCCGGATAGTTGTCAATGAAGTAGCGATTCATTGCGGTTGGGCAGTCTTCCACACGGCAAGGGAATGTGCTATACTGCCAATCACCGTTGTGGGTGAAATAGGCGCGTCCGCTTTGTCCGTCGTAGGTGAACTCAGCGCAGTACTGGCCAGGGAACTGATACCAAGTCTTGACCTTGTAGGAGTCGTATTTTTTGTCCAAAGCAATCAGTACGGACTTTGGCACTTGGGTTTCTTTAATCTTGGTCTGGGCCATGGAAAGCAACGGGAGGGCCAAGAGGCAGAAAAGAATTACTTTTTTCATCGATGGATAAATTAATTTGAACAAAGAAACGCGTTAATGCAATTAATATTGTGCGAATGTTAAAAAAAAAATTTTGTTACTTGAAGATGACGTCTTTGCGGTCAGGACTGATAGAGACGGCATAAACGGGAACACCAGTAGCTTTTTCGATGGCATCCAAGTAGTTGCGGAGGTTTTGAGGCAGCGCGTCATATTGGGTGGTACCAGCAAGATCTTGTTTCCATCCAGGAAAATCCGTAAGGACAGGGGTGATGGGGCACTGGTTGAATTCAAAGGGGATCTCGTCGGTTTCCTGGCCATTGATGCTGTATCGTGTGCACATCTTAACCTCGTCGAAGTCGTTCATGACATCGGGCTTAGTGATGAAGAGGTGTGTAACGCCGTTGAGCATACAGGCATAGCGGAGCGCGGGAATGTCAATCCAGCCACAGCGACGTGATCGACCGGTGGTGGCACCGAATTCATGGCCAAGTTCGCAGAGACGACGGCCCGTGTCGTCAAAGAGCTCGGTAGGGAATGGACCTGCGCCAACGCGGGTACAGTAGGCCTTGCTGATACCCATCACACGGCCAATCTTGGAGGGCGCAACGCCCAAGCCAGAGCAGACGCCGGCAGTGATAGTGCTGGAAGAGGTGACGAAGGGGTACGAGCCAAAGTCAATGTCGAGCATAGAGCCCTGAGCGCCTTCAGCAAGGACCTTTTTGCCCTCATTGAGGCATTGGTTAATGAAATATTCGCTGTTAATTAGCTGGAATTTCTTGAGAATTTCAAGAGAGTCGAGCCAGACCTTTTCGTATTGGTCGAGGGTCATGCCGTCGATGCGGAATTCGTCGATGTCAAACTTGAGGGTATGGGCGGTCTGTAGGTGCTGGCATTTGAGGAGCTCATATTTTTCTCGAAAGTCAAACTCCATGATGTCACCTACACGGAGTCCAGTGCGGGCGATTTTGTCAGTGTATGCTGGGCCTATGCCCTTGAGGGTGGAGCCGATCTTTGCATTGCCTTTAGCCTTTTCGTTGGCAGCGTCGAGCATGCGGTGGGAGGGCAGAATGAGGTGCGCTTTCTTGGAAAGGTAGAGGTTCTTTGTGGCGTCGACGTTCTTTTCCAGGAGGGCTTGGACCTCTTGTTGGAAGATATGGGGTTCTATGAGGACGCCGTTGCCGATAACGTTGAGTTTATCCTCATGGAAGATGCCTGAGGGAATAATGTGCAGCACATGCTTGATGCCGTTGAATTCGAGGGTGTGGCCGGCGTTGGGGCCGCCCTGAAAACGAGCGATGACGTCGTATTCCGGAGTAAGGACATCGACGATTTTTCCTTTGCCTTCGTCTCCCCATTGGAGACCTAACAATACATCTACTTTGCTCATTATATAATATATATATGAATGTTGTGTTCGGATAATCGGATGCAAAGATACGAAGTTTTTTTTGATTATCAGAATAAATAATCAAAAAAAGGGAGAAAAGGTGGTTGTCAGTCACGACGGGACTTGAACCACTCTACGAATTCAGGGAGGTCATCGAGGGGACGGAAGCCGGCTTTGAAGGGTTCCTTGGGCATTGGACAGAGGTCGACGTAGCCAATGAGCGTGGTACAATCAAACTCGCCGATAAGGGCTTCGATGGTGACGTAGGCTCCCACGAAGCGGTCATCCTCAGCAGGATCCTCAGGGTCGAAGTCTGCAGGCAAGCCGGGCATTGCGATGCGAAGACCGAGAATATCGGGTTCTTCTTCATTTTCGAGCTGCATGAAAGCCATCTTGGAGGTCTCATAGCGGTATTTGTCGAAGAGCACTTTAAGGTCTCTTCCTTTTGGCTGCTTAAAAGCGACAAATTCCCACCAGTCGACGTCGGGGGCATTGTCGGTAAGGGCAACGACATAGCGGAAAAGGTCGAAGTCTCCCTCTGCGCTGAAAGTCAGGGTACGACCTTGTGCATTCTGTTCGCTGATTTCGTATGTGAGGCCTTCGCAATAGGCGTCGAGCTGCTTTTGGAGATCATTGCGAAGACGAGTGGAGTCGTCTTCGGGGATGTCGTTGAGCATAGTGAGTTGTTCTACATTGTCCAAAAACCAATCCCAAAAGATGTTGGGCTGGGGCTCTTGTTGTTGCTTTTTATTATTCATGGAACTGGAGATTTGAAAAGATAAGGGTTAAAAGTTAAAAGTTGAGGCCTTCTATACTATAATGGCCTCTTTTTCCAGAGTGACACCGAAACGGGAACGGACGGCAGCAGTGACGGCATCGGCGAGTGCGACGACGTCTGCACCCGTGCAGCCACCTCGATTCACGAGTACTAGGGCTTGCTTCTCATAGACGCCGCAACGTCCTAAGTTGCGGCCTTTCCAGCCTGCCTGCTCGATAAGCCACCCAGCGGCCAGCTTGTAGCCTTCATCTGCGGGATAAGCGACAAGGCCGGGGTATTCGGCAAGCAGTCGACGATACTGCTCGACAGGGACAATAGGATTTTTGAAGAAGCTGCCTGCGCTGCCAATCTCTTCGGGTCGGGGGAGCTTGCTCCATCGGATATCGGCTATAAGGTCTGCAAGCTGCTGCGCGTCGGGATTGGCGACATCAGCCTTTTGCAGGGCGGAAGAGAGCGCCTTGTACTGCAGGTTAGGCACGAAATCCTTGTGGAGCCTGAAAGTGACTGACCAAACGAGATAGCGGTTTTTCAAGGCGCCCTTGAAGATGCTGTGGCGATAGCCAAACTGACACTCTTCGCGAGAGAAGCGGCGTGAAGCTCCTGTTGACAGCTCGTAGGCTAGCACGCTATCGACAATGTCCTTGGCTTCGGAACCATAGGCACCCACGTTCTGCACCGGGGCAGCGCCCACGGTGCCAGGGATGGCAACAAGATTCTCGGCGCCGTGCCATCCTTGGCGGATGCAGTAATGGACGAAGTCGTCCCACACCTCGCCAGCGGCCGCAGTGACCAACAGGTCTCCTCCATCCTCACACTCGAGGCATATACCCTTATTCTCTAAATGTATGATGGTGCCGGGATAGTGGCGGGTAAAAACCATGTTGCTGCCGCTGCCCACGATCAGGGGCGGTTGCGCGGCACATGAGGTATCGGATAACAGCGACCGCAGCTCAGACTCGTCACGGACGACGAGATAGCGGTCAGCGGTGGCAGAAATGCCAAATGTATTGGGAATCATATCGGTGAAGCAATTAGAAAATGTAGCCAATATTGAGGTAGGCACCTAGGCTACGGGTGAAGTCGTTCCAATGGAGGTCGACGGAAATAGGGCCAATGGGCGACTTGTACGAGAGACGGGTACCAAGACCGAGCACTTTCTGGAGCGTCTCGGGCTTGTCGAAATGACTGATGGCGCACATGTAGTTGGCCAGCAGTGAAACATAAAAATTACCAGTGATGTTGTATCGGGTGTCGAGACGGAGAATGCCGACGTTGTTATTTACGTAAAGAGGGATGTTGAGGCCGATGAAAGCCAGCTGCTGGTCGAGATAGCGGCCAGGGTTATCGCCGCCCACAAGATTGGCATAGTTGGGATAGGCATGCTTGTCGTAGAGCATGCGAGCCGAGAGTTGTGGAATGAAGGTAAGTTTCTTGGAATAGGAAAGGTACTGACACCAGTTGATACTAGCTTCCACTAGGCCGCGCTGATCGGGATTGAACATGTAGCAATTCTCCTTATGCCATCCGAAATTGCCCGTCGCATAGGTACCGCGGGTGGCGAAATAAGGGTCATCGAGGTTGTCATAGCGACCACGCAGAATGACGCCGAAGAAATTGGACGTGCTGTCGGCCGAAAGAAAATCCTCGTCGTTCAACATGTGGTTGAGTGAATAGCCATGGCGGTTGTTGTAGAAATCCTCACCGACGCCAAAGGCAAAACTGAAGTCGCGGAGGTGGAACTCAGAGACATAGAGGCTGACGTTGCTATGTCCGATAGGTGTCGTGAGTGTCAAGGGAGTGGAGAGCCGTAAGTCGGTATTGGTGAAACTGCTACTGTGGTAGAAATAGGAGAGGGTGACGTCGCCCAATCCTAAGCCGCAATAGGAGACGCGGGTCCCAAAGCGGAAATTGTAGTTGAGGTCGACGTCCATGCCCACCTTGTAGCCCGCGAGGCGGTTCTCATTCCAGCCAGCGTGGAAACGCAACGAAGAACTCTCCTCCGAATCGTAGCGGAAGCCGAAGGAGAAAACATGGGGCTCGGCGCGAGTAAGGTTGATGACAAGGTCGTAGCTTTCGCGTCCGAGGGCGCCAGTATAGACATGGTGGGAGAGCCAGTACTCTTCCTCTGTCTCAAAAATCTGATAGGTGATGGTGGAGAAGGACCCTGTGCCATAGAGAATACCAATGGCGCGCTCAATATCGCTGGCGGCAATGGGAACGCCGCATTCCAGGCCATTCTTCTTGTTGAGCCATTTCTGTTCTTCGGGGGTGACGCCACGATAGGTGATAGTGGATAGGACTATGGTGTCAAGATTGTTGAAATTCTTAGCACGGGGAGCCTGCAGTTCTTTTTGGCAGGGGCCGAAAGATTCCAAGTAGTTCTTAAGTGCCATGAGTTCGTCGTGGTGGGCTTTGGCACACTCATAGCCTCGACGCACGAGGGTGTCGATGGCATCGGCACTAAAGCTGAGCATATTGTACCCACTGATATTAGGGTGCATGTAGACGTTGCACATCTCGCGGTGCTTATGGCGGTCGCCGCGCACGGCAATGGAGAGGTACTGCGCCACCTGCTGGGGTAACGAGCGCAAGTCACTAGCATCATTAGCCAAATCTTCGGCAAGTTCTACTCCTACAATAACATCAGCGCCCATGTCCATGCAGACATCGACAGGGAAATTGTTCACAAGTCCGCCATCTGCAAGTAGGTGGCCATTCCATTCTACCGGCGCAAAGACGCCCGGGATGGCCATGCTTGAACGGATGGCTTTGGCAAAGTTTCCGCTCTGCAGCAACACCGAGTCGCCAGTGAGGATGTCGGTGGCAACACAGGCAAAAGGAATCGGCAGAGAGGAGAAATCGATACTGTCGTTATAACCCACGCTGAGACGGCTGAAGAGGTTGATGAGGCTAGCACCATTGATGACACCGCTGGGAAGCGTGGAAAGCATCTTACCCGAACGTTCCTCGAACTGCCCCGTACCGAAAGGCACTGTGAGCAAATAGGTACTACTGCTGGCGCGTCGAGTAGAAGACTGATATTCGCGACTGACGCTATTGCTCATGTAGATGGACCAATCCATCTCAGCGATAAGGCGTGCCATCTCATCTGGAGGGTATCCGAGGGCATAGAGGCCGCCGATAATAGACCCCATGCTGGTACCGGTGATAAAGTCTACGGGGATGCCGATTTCCTCCATGTATTTAAGCACACCTATATGTGCAGCACCTTTGGCACCGCCGCCGCTAAGGGCCACGCCGACCTTGGGACGCTGAGTTTGCGCATTCACATCATGCAGAGGCACAAGCAATAACGCAACTATTGCCAAGGTACAAAAAATCCATCTTTTCATAATGTCTCCTTTTTTTCAAAATGCAAAGATACGAAATAATTTATAATTTACAATTTATAATTTATAATTTATAATTATTTCAGTTTTCAACACCCAACCATAATCATCCACCTTTCAACGGTTTCAAACAAAAAAACAATGGCTTTTGGTAGCGATGGCAAATCCATTGCCGATGGAAAGGGGTACAGTAGACTCCGAAAACGTTACTCAGTACGCCGCACGGATCGAAGCGAGTTGAAGACAAGGAGGCATAGCGGACACCCCGTCAAAAGTTCGTCTTTGGGGCCAGAGGGGAAAAACAACATCGGGCAAAGGGGGATAACCGCTGAACCATGAACCTTATCCACTAAAGTTCACCCTTCCCACAGTACTTCAAGTAGGGGCAAGGGTAAGGTGTTTGACAATGGTCGTCGAGGGTGACGGGGGATGGGCCTTCCTGTAGCACCTGCTTGAAGCGGGATATGTTGGTAGCGACAAATGGCTCCTGGACTTGGGCAAAGGAAAATAAGTCTTCGGTTTGGTATGGAACGCATGGGGCGGTTTCCTCGTTGCGATAGGCCAAATAAAATTGTTTCAGCATCAGCTGCGTACAAAAGATATCGTGGGGCATCATGGCCTCAAGGGCATGGCTGATGACATAATGTTGAATGGCAACATCCATCTTGAACACTTCGCTGACATGGTCGCTATCTTTCACCTCATATACTGTAACAGAGCCATCTTCATCTTTGGTTACGATGTCGGCGAGGACTAGCACGCCGTCGTATTCGAATCCCGCCTCATAGAGTGTCACCGGCCCTGGGCACATCAGCATTTTTGCAGTGTAGGGAGCGTAACGCGACATGTGGCCCAACATCTTGGCACTAACATCTATTCCTTCAGGAAAGCAGTCCTTTACCCGTCGCTCGAAGTCACGCCCTTTCTTGAACCTGTCCAACGTTTCTTTGGGATAATAACCCTTCGAGGGATCAAAGACATCCAGATAGAGTGCCTTTTCGCACTGCAGGCCATGAATGAACTTGGATTTAGTCAGCTGATAGGACATGCTAGCTGCGACGTATTGAGGTGAGAAACTCCAAGTTGCTGTCGGGTTGGAAGGCGTCGAGCTTGGCAAGCAGTCCTGCGGGACTGTCGTCAGTGAGCAAGGTGTATTCGGTACCGGGGCAGATGAGGTCCTCCCCCACCATCACTTTCACCTGCTCAATAAAGGCATCATAGTAGCCGTCGATGTTTAGCAACCCCATGGGCTTGCAGCAAATACCTAACTGGTTTGACATCAGCACCTCAGTCACCTCATCAAGGGTGCCGATGCCGCCAGGCAGGGCGATGAAGGCATCGCTCATCTCAAGGATGCGGCTTTTGCGCTCCTGCATCGACTCCACTAGCAAAGTCTCTGCGCGGGGCTGCGAGTTGATGACCTCGTCAGAGAAAAGCGTGGGTATTACCCCGATGGCTCGGCCGCCGCAATCGAGGACTGCGGTGCTCACCGAGCCCATATAGCCACGATTGCTGCCACCATAGACAAGGGTGCGACGCTGAGAAGCAATCAGCTGCCCAAGTTCTTGGGCAGCTGATTGAAAGTGTGGGTTGCGTCCCAAATGAGAGCCGCAAAACACGGCGATGGTATCTCTCATAGAATGTGTCTATTTTCTCTTCAGCACTGCATGGACCTTCTCAACGATGTTGGCAGCGCGGAGGCCGTAGTTGGTAAGCATCTCGTCAGGGGTGCCGCTCTCGCCAAACTTATCGTCGACAGCCACATATTCCATCGGAGTGGGGCAATGCAGCGCGAGGGTCTGGGCCACGCTGTCTCCCATGCCACCGTTGAAGAGGTGCTCTTCGCAAGTCACCACAGCACGGGTCTTCTTAGCAGAAGCCACAATGGCCTCCACGTCGAGAGGCTTAATGGTGTGTATGTTGATTACTTCGGCACTGATGCCTTCTGCTTCGAGTGACTTAGCTGCCTCAAGGGCCTCCCATACCAGGTGTCCGCAAGCAAAGAGGGTGACATCCTTGCCTTCGTTCAGCAGTTGTGCCTTACCAATTTCAAAGGGGGCGTTCTCCTCGGTGAAGTTGGGCATCTTCGAACGGCCGAGACGCAGATATACGGGACCCACATGCTTGGCAGCTGCCAACGTGGCGGCCTTGGCCTGGTTGTAGTCGCAAGGCACCAACACGGTCATGTTGGGCAGCACCTTCATGAGGGCGATATCCTCCATGGTCTGGTGCGTGGCGCCATCCTCGCCTAACGAGATGCCGGCATGCGAGCCGCACACCTTCACATTCTTATTCGAATAGCACACCACCTGGCGAATTTGGTCGTAGACGCGTCCAGTGACGAATTCGGCGAAACCACCCAAGAAAGGCACCTTGCCGCAAAGCGACAAACCAGCGGCGATGCCTACCATGTTGGCTTCGGCGATGCCGCATTGCACGAGGCGCTCGGGAAACACCTTGGCAAAATCGTTAATCTTTACAGAGCCGCAGACGTCAGCGGTGAGAGCCACTACATCGGAATTCTGCTGGCCTGCCTCAAGCAATCCTTGGCCAAAGCCGGCGCGAAGCTCCATGGATTTTTTATTTTCGTATGTCTTCATATATTATTGTATTTATTTCTTAATATAATCTTTTTTAGCGTTGATGCCGACAGGCAATTTATCTAAATTATCAATCCGAAACGACATTACTTCTTGCGGCAAATCAGAGAAAACTCCTTAATGGCCCTGCTTCTCCAAGTTCACACTGGTCTGCTGTGCAGAGGTGATAGTGAATCGAGCCGTGCGTGCCGAGGAGTAATCCATGGCTTCCTGAGGCTTGAGTATCACCTGGTATTCGCCCGGCATGAGCACAATGCGCTCACTGAAGCTGCTACCAAGGTCGCAGACCCATTTCATACCACCATCAGAGAAGGCGAAGACGCTGCCCGTGGTAGCGACCTTGGGCTTTTCCAAGGCCAGCTGTCCAGGAACAGGGATCTGCAAATCGGTGGCCGAACCGCTGCGCACAGTGACGTTGCTGAGTTTCAGCGGTGGCGTAGAAAGCAGCTCCAAGTCGTAACTTCCTGCCAGATAGGTCATGGGCGTCTCCATGGGCTGGATGGCCAACACCTCTTGTTCGCCGTGCCGGCGCACCAGCATGGAATAGCTAGCTATTTGGAATGCCGTGCGCTTATTCTCATAGTGCAACCGCAGGCTTCCTTGGGGAGCGGTCACCGTCACGCGGTTGTGCTGGCCGCCTTTGAACTGGTAGCCCGTGCTCAAGATAGGGGGCTTGGTGTAGAAGGCGATGTCATAGCTCGCCAAAGGGTCCACCATCAAGGTGTCAGTGCCGTGTTCGGGGTCATAATGATACACCGTGGCATATTTCATCTCGTGCGTCCGTCTGTCATAGAGCGCAATGGGCACCTCGGCCTCATAGGGCGTACCCTCGGAATCGAGCAGTTCCAGGGTGACACGGGCCTTCTGGTCCGAAAGTTGGAATAGCTCATGAACGACCTCGTATAACGACTCCTCACTGGCCGATGAGTAGAAAGGTCCACCGCAATTGGGGCTGACCTTGAGGTTGCGGTCGCTGCCAATGCCCACTGTGAATATCTCGGCAATGGCACTGTTGCGCTGTTCTTGGTAGGCGATGTCACAGATGGCACCTTCGCGGCCGTCAATGCCGTCGGAAATGATGAGGAGGATATTGCGGGCATCGTCGCCAGCAGGGAAGTCATTAAGAGTTTGAGGCTTTGTTGCTTCAGAGGCTCCACCGAGAGGCATCAAGGCCTTAATCTTACTTTGCAGCTTAGCAAAGTTGACTTTTCCAAAAGGCACCGCTAGCTGGGTAGCATAGAATCCTTGGCCGTCGCTGCCGAACAAGCGCAACGCCACCTCCATGCCAGTATAGCCTTGAAGGCTCTCCAACTCGCGCAAAAGCACCCTCTGGGTCACCTTGATTTTCGTGTCACTCTGCCACTTGTCCCACATGCTCTTGGAGCAGTCGAGGACTACCAGCACCCGGGTTTTGTCAGGTACCGATGTGCGCTGCGCTATGCCGGTGGCACCAAGCATCAGCAGCGTAACTATGAGCAGCAGCCGTTTCAAATCATCAGGCGTTAGGGGGGTTAGAAGTCTCCGAGGGTCTCTTCCAACTGGGCGAGAGCCTTGGGCAGGTCATCGGCAGAAAGCACAGCTCCATGGTATTTGTTGGTACCCTGCATAAAGTCAACGCCGTAGCCCATCTCGGTAGTGAGGATGACAGCCACGGGGTGGCCCTTGCCGGTGAGGCTCTTGGCCATGGCCATGCCGTCCAGCACCTGCTGCATGTCATTGCCGTTGTCGATGACCACCACGGTCCACTGGAAAGCCTCGAACTTGGCCTTTAGGTCGCCGAGGTCCATCACTTGCATGGTGGTGCCGTCGATCTGCTGGTGGTTGAAGTCGACCGTCGAAATAAGATTGTCCACCTTCTTGGCGCCGGCAAACATCACGGCTTCCCAAATTTGACCTTCCTGCAACTCGCCATCTCCATGGAGGGTGTATACGAGAGTCTTGTCGCCCGTCATCTTCTTGCCAAGGGCGGCGCCGATACCCACGCTCATGCCCTGTCCCAACGATCCGCTAGCCATGCGGATACCAGGAAGGCCATGCTCAGTGCTGGGGTGCCCCTGCAGGCGGGTGCCGAACTTACGGAAAGTGTTCAGCTCATTGATGGGAAAATAGCCGCGACGAGCCATTGTGCTATATATCACAGGGGTGATATGGCCCTGTGAAACGAAGAGCATATCCTGGCCCTTGCCATCCATGGTGAAATGCTCGGGGTCATGCTGCATGATGTTGAACTGCATGGCAGTCATCCAGTCGGCAGTGCCGAGCGAGCCGCCGGGGTGGCCAGACTTGGCGGCGGTAGTCATACGGAGAATATCGCGGCGCACCTGCGTCGCAATGGATTGAAGTTCTTTGGTGGTTTTCATTATATGTTGATTTTGTTTGTTGCTAACTATTGGCAAAGCTATTGGCCGTTGTCGGTTATCCGTTGTCCAAAATTGCGTGGTTGCTTTCAACCGAGGCGCGATGCGTCGGAAGGCAAGTTCATGCCAGAAGAAAACTTCCCTATCGATACTGCAAAGAGAAAAGGGAGGCTAAAGTCTTAGAACTAGAGTTTGAAGATATACTGACGACTGTTCTGGTCATAGCAAATCAGTTCCTCGCCATGGCGTGTACAGGTGACGGCGAGCGCGTTTTCATGCTCATCGGTGACGCTGCCCTTGCCCTTGTCTCCCTTCATGGTGATGTGACCCCACACGCGACCATTGGCACCATGGCCGGAAATGTAGAGCACCTCGTCCTTCACCGGTTCCTTCTTGACGGCGCGCTGGGGAGCGGGTGCGGGCTCGTTGATGATGATGGGCTCCGGCTCGGGCTCCGGCTCAGCCACAACCTCTTCTTCGGGCTCTTGGGCGTACATTACTGTGTCAAAAATGGGCTCTTCATTCGGTTGGGCATGCTTGCAGCCAACGAGCAGAAGTGGCATAACTGCCAACAAAATAAGCGATAAAAAACGTTTTTTATTATGCATAACTATATATATTTATGCGGCAAAATTACAAAATTCTTTTCAATTGTGCACTCTTTTTCGAAAATTTATTTTCACCACTGCAACAGCAGCAAGACTCATAGACATTTCATGCGTGAACAAAAGGATGAAGGTTTGAAGATTTGAAGGTTGAACGGTGAACGGCTTAAAACGAAGTATCCGAGAGATCGTTCTCAAGTCAGGAGTGCAAATCCGTCATCAACCGAAGGGAGATAAGGTTGAAGATTTGAGAATTTGAAGATTTGAAGATTCGAAAGACTGGAATTGATGTAAAATTGGTGTTTTGTCCCACTTTGCTTGTTCTTTCGTCCCACCTTGTTCAAAGTGGGCTCGTCAGTTGCTCGTCAGTTGCTCGTCGGTTATTCGCTCTTCCCTCGCCACAGACTCCCTCCAAATTCGCCTAAATGGCAAAAAATAAGCAAATTAATGGCATAGAAAGGGCAACGTAGCACCAAATTGCTTGCCATATTTCAAGGGAAATAGGGAACATGTTATTTAGTCGAACAAGACCACGATGAATCGTTTGACAAAGGCTGACTTTTCTTAAAAAATTGACACTTTTTGCTGTTTATTTGCGGAAATAGCGGTCATTTCAATGGACATTTTAAGGTATTAGATGCCATTCTTGTGCCCGCAAATCGCAAAAATGGGGCATACTAAATTGGATAGGCTTCTTGTAGAGCTTTTCTCAGAATACTACAACACAACACGTTACAGAAAACTAATATAATAAAAACTAGAGAAGTTTAAAAGTTTAAAAGTTCAAATGCTAATAGTTTGAGTGTGCATGACATTTTTAGTAAAAAAAGAGAATTATTATCTATTTATATATTCATACTATATAAAAGGAAATGGGAACTCAGACACATAACGATAGAACTTTTAAACTTTTGAAACTTTAAACTTTTCAGCATAGAAGGCGGAAGGATCAAACCAGAAATCGCCAACTCGCCAATAGGCATGGAAACAGCTCGCCTCAGTCGCTGAAGAGATGCACCACGATAAGAAAAATATTTTTTATATATATGCGAAAAAAATCGTAACTTTGCAAATTCTTTCATACTGCGCAAAAATAACATATAATACAGAATTATAAAAGGATATGAATAAAAAATCTATCGTCGGACTGGTACTGATTTTCGCGATTTTCGTCGGATATATGTGGTGGATTGCCCCCAGCCAGGAGGAAATTGCCGAGCGTCAACGCGTCAATGATTCCATCCGCCAAGCCTATGCCGACAGCATGGCCTACGCCGACAGCGTTGCTCAAGTCCAGGCCGCCCTCGACAGCATGGCACGTGCCGGGGACACCAACGCACAGCGCCAGTTGCAGATCAACCAGCGTGGCGACATGGGCATGTTCAACGCCTGTGCCTTTGGCGACACGGTCAACATCGCCATCCATACCCCCCTCATGGAGGCCACGCTCTCCAACATGGGTGCCCAGGTTCGCGAGGTAGTGCTCACCCAGTACACTACTTACGACAGCCTTCCTTTGCAGCTCATCACGCCTGCCGACGACAACATGAACTTAATCTTCTCGACCGAGGACAACCGCGTCATCAACACCCGCGACCTCGCTTTCCGTGCTTTCAGCCAGGCTACCGACGGCACCTTGCAGCCCATCGTCGCCAGTGAGACGCTGACACTCGAGAAGGGCGACTCTTCCACGATACTCTTCCGCGCCTTCGTCGGCGACAGCACCGGCATTAGCGACAGCCGCTATATCGAATTCACCTACACTTTCGTAGGCGACGAATACGACGTCAACTTTGACATCAACTTCCACGGTCTTACGCAGGTAGTCCGCTCCACGCCCTTCATGGACTTTGAGTGGCACAACAAGATGAATCGCCAAGAGAAGGTAGACGCCAGCAGCCGCGGCAGCCGTAACCGCAACAAAGACCCCGAAAAGTTCTACTCCGCCATCTATTTCAAGGACTCAAAGAACGATGTCGACGAGGTAGCCCGCGGCCGCGATGCCAACAAGCAGGTGAAAACCTCGCTGGAATGGGTGGCCTTCAAGCAGCAGTTCTTCTGCGCCATCCTAGTGGCCGATAGCACCTTTGAGAATGCCGACCTCCTGCAGTCGACCGACGCCTCGAACAAGGATGCCCACTATCTCTGCGACATGAGCGGCACCATCGGCCTGGCTTATGACAGCGAACACGACTGCACGATGGGCATGAACTTCTATTTCGGCCCCACCAAGTTCCGCGACCTCCGCTCCTACCACCGTGGCTTCGAGAAAATGCTGCCCCTCGGATGGTGGATCTTCTCCAAGTTTGTCAGCCGCTACCTCATCATCCCCACTTTCAACTTCCTTGAGACCTTCAATTGGAACTACGGCCTCATCATCATCGTCTTCACCTTCCTGCTGCGACTGGTGCTGTTCCCCCTGACCTTCAAGTCGTACCAAGGCAGCGCCATCATGCGCATCCTGAAGCCGGAGATGGACCTCCTCAACAAGAAATACCCCAACCCCGAGCAGGCAATGCAGAAGAACCAGGAGATGACCAAGCTGCAGAAGAAAGCGGGCTATAGCCCCTTGGCGGGCTGCCTCCCCGTATTCATCCAGATGCCTATTCTGACAGCTATGTTCATGTTCTACCCGCAGGCCATTGAGCTACGCCAGAAAAGTTTTCTCTGGTGCGACGACCTTTCGACCTATGACAGCATCCTCGACTTCGGCTTCAACATCCCGCTTTACGGAGACCACGTGTCGCTGTTCTGCCTGCTGATGTTCGGCATGCAGTTCTTCTACACTTGGTACACGATGAAGAGCCAGGCCAGCCAGGCCTCACTGCCCGGCATGAAGTTCATGATGTACTTCATGCCCTTCATGATGCTGTTCATGTTCAACAGCATGGCAGCAGGTGTCAACCTCTACTACTTCTTCTCACTCAGCCTCACCATGCTGCAGATGATCCTTATCCGCAAGTTCACTAGTGAAAAGAAAGTTCGCGCCCGCATGGCTGCCTACGATGCCACTCACAAGAACAAGCCCCAAAAGAAGAGCAAGTTCCAGAAGCGCCTCGAGGAGATGCAGAAAATGACCGAGGAGATGCAGAAACAACAAGGAAGGAGATAATTGTCTGCGGTTACAATCTTCAAATCTTCAAATCTTCAAATCTTCAAAACTTCAAAACTAATTTTCGAGACACCAATTATACAAATAAAAAAAAGATAACCTATGTTAGTCGCTATTGTTGCAACATTCATCGTCGGATATGCCTGCATTGCGCTCGAGCATCCGTTGAAGATTAACAAGACAGCCACCGCGCTGCTTCTTGGCGTAATTCTGTGGACCCTCTATGCTTTTGCACACGCCCAGTTTGCCGGGCTGATACCTGAAGGCACCACCTGGACCAATGAGCTCACCCACCACCTCGGCTCCACCGCCGAGATCGTTTTCTTCCTCCTCGGTGCCATGACCATCGTCACCCTTGTCGACGAATACCAAGGCTTCCGCATCATCACGGACCTCATCAAGACCCGCAACAAGAAGAAGTTGCTGTGGACGCTCAGCATCATCACCTTCTTCCTCTCCGCCGTGTTGGACAACATGACCACCGCCATCGTCATGTGCGCCCTGCTACGCAAGCTCATCGGCGACCAAAAGGAACGGTGGCTCTTCGCTGGCATGATCATCCTCGCTGCCAACGCAGGCGGTGCCTGGAGCCCCATCGGCGACGTCACCACCATCATGCTCTGGATTGGCGGACAGGTAACCACCGTAAACATCATGGTGAAGACCATCATAGCCTCCCTAGTCTGCCTCGTGGTACCCTGCGCCATCCTCGGTGCCACCCTCAAGGGCGAGATTGAAACCCCCGGCCATATGGAAGGCGGCATCCAGATTGATCGCAAATTCCAAAACCTCATCTTCTTCGTTGGTATCGCCGCTCTGGTCTTCGTGCCCATCTTCAAGACCATCACCCACCTGCCCCCATACCTCGGCATGCTCTTCGGACTCTCCGTACTTTGGATTTTGACCGAGATTCTCAGCCGCAAGTATTCGAAGGATGACATGGTTCTGCCCACTGCCTCCAAGACCCTGGAGCACATCGACACCCCCAGCATCCTCTTCTTCCTCGGCATCCTGATGGCTGTGGCTTGCCTCGAGACATGCGGCGCCCTCGGCATGCTTGCCGGCGGCCTCAACAACACCTTCATTGACATGAAGGCAGGCAACGAGACCATCGGCTTCTTCGTCATCGACCTCATCATCGGCGTCCTCAGTTCCATCATCGACAACGTACCGCTAGTGGCAGCATCCATGGGCATGTATCCTCTCGACGGCGGACTCTTCGATGTAAACCATCCCTTCTGGGAGTTTCTGGCTTACTGTGCCGGTACTGGCGGTAGCCTCCTCATCATCGGTTCCGCTGCCGGCGTTGCCGTTATGGGCATGGAAAAAATCGACTTCATCTGGTACCTCAAAAAAATCTCCCCGCTCGCATTGGCAGGTTACCTTGCCGGTGCCATTGTCTTCATCCTCATGGATGTAACCCTCTTTGAAAAAATAGAATGGCTTCGAAACTTAGCTTAGCTTGGTATCAATTTTGCAAACGCGGCACAGGGCGGAAAATCTTCGACATCTTCTTGGTGCTTTTCGCCCTAGCCGGATTTGCCATCATAGGAGCATGGGCTTTTTATCAGCTCGGCTTCACCAAAGACCGCGGTGCCCAAGACCGCAACTATCGTTATATGCTATCCGTCAGTGAGATGAAGGCTTTAGAAGACTCCACGCTCACCGAACAGCAGGTTCAGGAACGCTGGATGCAGCAGTATGTGAAGCTGGCCGCCTTCAGCAAGTTCTACCCCATCAACGCCCAAAGCATCACCCAAGGGGCGCAGTTCAGCCACGACCCCATGCTCGTGGACCGCATGATCTCAGCCTGCAGCATGTACATCGATGACCAGTCGGACTACCAGAAGTTGGCCGCCGAGCTACAGCGCGTCCTCGACCGCTACCCCCAGCAGGAGGCCACCAACGTCATCCCTTGGATGGACGGTCTCGAATGGTCAGCCCTCAAGGAGGCCATCACACGCGACAAGGCCCTCATTATTGAAGCTGGACAGCTCACAGGAGTGGAACCGCGACTCATCGTTGGCTGTCTCATCGGCGAACAAATTCGCCTCTTCAACAGCAAACGCGAGATGGTCAAGAAATATCTCGGTCCCGTGAAGGTGCTCAGCGTGCAGTCGCAGTTCTCCTACGGCGTCAACGGTATCAAGATTTCCACCGCCAAGACCATCGAGCAACACCTCAAGGATCCCAAGTCGCCCTTCTACATGGGACCCCGCTACGAGCACCTGCTTGACTACACCGTCACCGGCGAGGCACAAGAGAACGAACGCTACAACCGCTTAGTCGACTACCGCAACCACCTCTACTCCTATCTCTACACCGCCTGCATACTCCACCAGACCATGTTGCAGTGGAAACGCGCCGGCTACGACATCTCCGACCGTCCCGACGTGCTCTTCACCCTCTTCAACGTGGGCTTCGCACAGTCGGTACCTAAAGCAGACCCTGTATGCGGCGGCAGTCACATCAAAGTGCAAGATAAGGTGTACACTTTCGGTGCCATCGGTTTCGACTTCTACTACTCTGGCGAACTAGCCGAAGACTTCCCCTTCTGGCGCGAGCATTTCATCCCTGGTGACCGCGAGCTCACCGATGCCGAGTTGGCCTATATTCAAGGCAGTGTCTCCAACTGCAAGCGTCCTCCCCGTGGATCCGAATATTTCAAAAAGGACTCCGCCGATGCCTCAGCCCCCGAGGTAGTCTACCTCTACGACGATGACGACGAGTTTGCTGGAACTTATGCTAATGAGTAAAGCTTTAACTCTCCTTGCTCAGCACTATCCACAGCCACTTTAAAGCGCTACCGCTTGTTCCCATCAGGTGTTAAAAAAAATTAAAAGCAAAATACTAGAAAATAAACCGTAACATCTTTCGTTATAATAGGGTAATTAAAATTTCTGTTTCATAATTGGTTTTTTTGGGCCAGCCTAGACTAAGGGCTGGCCTTTTTATTTCACCTCTATTCCTTTACTGAGTAACCTGAAAGAGGTAATCGGAATGTATCGCTTGAGAATCTTGAGGATTAAAGCATGGTCCACAAGCCTCTTTATCTTTACTTCAGATTGTACATGGTGACCTCAAAATACTGGTCGTCGTTATAGATACAGCGGAGACACATGCCATTAGATGGGTCCACCCAGAAAGTATAGGTTATCGTGTTGAATCCGCGGCCTTCAAAGACCCAGCAACGCACACCGCAGCAGTAGTCGTAGCCTACAAAGTGGCCAGCCAACTTGTCGTTGGTTCTTCCAACTTGGCGGAAACGTCTCATGAAAGTGTTCTCGAAAGTCTCTTCAAGCAATTGAAAATAGTCGCATCCATCACGCTCCTGCAGGCATACCTCCTTATATTCGAGATACTCTGCCAAAGGAGTCTCAAGATTAGCATACTTGTCCTCAGGACGGTCGCCATCAGTAGTGTACCAAATGCCGCCGAGCCGCTTGTCGCTGATTAGGTGGAGCTGACGGTCACCATCATAGTGGTGATTGACCGAGTTGCGGTCGTCCCAATTATAGAAATGGGGGCCAAAATGCCGGACTGCATAATTCCAACGTTCGGCCTTGTCGTGCATCGTGTAGCAATAGCTGTAATCGTTGCGAGGACGCACAAAACGATAGACGCCGTCCCATTTCACATCTCCGCCGTTGTTCTCTTTGACCTCCTTTACTAGCGCCTGCAATGACTGAACGACGTGCACATGAATATTGACGGCAGTGCCAGTAGTAAGTCGGCAAGCTATGTCAGCGCTACCGAGTTTGCGGCCCTCGATGCGGACGACAGCTTGATCGTCGGCAATAGAGGCTGCCACGCAATCCTTGTCGGGTTTAACACTGCCCTGAACCACAGTGGCGGGCATGAGCAAATCGCCAGACTGACCCAATAACAAAGTATAGTAATAATCTTGAGCCGAGATCCCGAAGGAAGCAGCAAGGAACAGCATAAATAAAACAATTATTTTTTTCATAAGCTTATTTTTAGATAGGTCAAAAAATACAAATGATAGGAGACGCAAAAAAACAGGGCAAAAGGTTATTTCCTGCGCTTTTTGGAATGAGTAGGCAGCGGCTCTTCGGGTTTCTTGCGATCGCCAAGCAGCCGGGTGGCGCCAATGTAACGGCGGGCATAGTAGGCTTCGGTGGAATAAGACTGAATCACGCCTGTGGAAGTGGCAGCATGAATGAAACGGAACACGCCAGTGGCTGTGTCGACCTCGGTGACAATGCCAGTATGCCCCACACCTCCGCTGCCTGAACGGCCCTGCCAGAAAACCAAGTCACCACGCTGAAGGTCTTTAGTATTTTTAATATGGCGGCCTAAGGCATACTGAGGACGGCTGCCGCCTGGGAGGTTGTATCCAAACTGCATATAGACATACCGTGCAAAACCGGCACAGTCAAACACCTTGGGGCCCTTACCCCCATAGCGATAGGGCTTGCCCAAATGCTTGCGAGCCTCTTCAATGAGGAGGTCAGCACTGTCGGGCTCGTTATTGATAGCCTCGATGGCCTCTCGCAACATGGGAATGGCCACCTCTTGCGGTGTCCATGAATGTGCGTTCCATGGTGCCCGTTGCAAAGGAGTACCCTGTCCTTTCGCCATCGTGCAGATGGCCAGCAGCGGCAATATGATCAGCATACTATTGCGCATGGTCTTGAGGGGCTACGGAACTCTCTGCCGAAGAGGAATCCTGGTTTTCCATTGGTTCATTCAAAGGAGTGCTATCAGCATCGCAACGTTTCTCGCCATAGAGGTCGAGAGAGACAATAACAGCGGTGAATGCCCAAAAAGGCACCGAGAGCTTGTCGGTGTCGAGGAAATTGTTGAAGACGCCGTGGATATAGTAGGTGAGCAGGCTCAAAGTGAAGGCCAGCGCGAGGTTGGCCACCTGCTTGTCCTTAGCAGTGCGATAGACTCGCACACCAGTGGCAAAGGTGGTCATGAAAAGGCAGATGACCAAGGCCACGCCCGGAACGCCCTGTTCGGTGAGGGGACCGATGTATTCGCTGTGGGCGTTGCCGCGGTTGCCAGCATTAGTGCTGATGACAGAGAGCTGGTAGCTGCGCTGGTAGCTGGCATAGAGGAACTGGTATGTTCCTGGGCCGCAACCCAGGGCGGGGTTATCTTTCCAAAGGCGGATGGCAGAAGCCCAGCGGTTAAGACGCTCGAGGTTACTAGCATCGGTGGAGATGTTGGAGATAGACTTGATCTGCCCAGCAAGGTCGTAGGAACTGTCCTGCTTGTTCTTGCTAAGTTTGTAGAGCACGTCGCTCTGGTAGTAGAAGAAGGCACCGACACCGAGTCCAAAGAGCAGCACCATCCATTTAACTTTCATGCCCATGCGGATAAGCACGAAGACCCCGATGGCACCCAGCACGCTGAGCCACGCGGCACGGCAGTAGGAGAAGAAAAGTCCCACGATGAGCAGCGCGAAGATGGCCAAGAAGAAGAGCTTGCTCCAGCCCCGGCTGTTGCGGGTGAAGATGAAATAGAAGGCGGCGGGGAGGAAGAGGGCGATGACGCAGCCATAGGCGGTGTGGTCGTTGTAGAAGGGGCACATCACGCGGTGGAGGGTCTGCAGGTCGCTGAAGTTGCCCAGCGTCTTGGCTGTGGCGATGGCCACGACGGTGATGAGACCGATGGCATAGCACCAGAAGAACTGGCGGATGCGGCGCTTGTCGCGGAATATCTGCACGGCGGCAAAGAAGAAGGGCACCACAAACCAGATACGCGCCAGCAGGTACTTGAAGGAGACCAGCGGGATGGCAGAGGTGCAACTGGTGATGAACATCCAAGCAAGCGAAGCCAGCAAGAGTATGCTGACGGGATGGCGGAGGATGCGGGTGTCGTAGCTACGGCTAGCCAGCACGCGGAAGAAGAACATCAGCGTGAAGAGTATCATCATCGGCTCCACCGGCATGGAGAGCTCCATGGTGGGGACCAATGCCATGTTGATGGCAAAGGGGGTGAAGAGCGCCATGCAGAGCAGGCCGGTCTCGAAGCGGGTGACAAAGAGCAGCAGCACCAATCCCGCCAGCGGAATCAGCGACAGCAGGTAGAAATCCTTGAGCAGCAGTACCGAGTTGGCAACGGCAAACAACAAAGTCACCGCCACGGCGATGACGGCAGCCTTATTTGTCTTGAGCCAGGTACTTTGCATGATTGAAGGATTTTTTGAGGAGTTAAAGGAGTTAAAGGAGTTAAAGACGTTACGGATTGTTGATTGCTTTTAAGGTTGAGAGGCCATTGGCCACTGACCGTTTTATTCCTCCTCTTTCTTGGTCGACTCGATGAGGAGCAGCACGAGGATGCACATCACCAAAGCGCCGAAGGCGCCCAGCAGCACGATGATGGCGCGCTTGGGGTAGGCTTTCTTGTCGGCGGCGACGGCCTCGTCGAGCATGAACTTATAGCTTACCGCCTCATCCATGTCCACCTGCGTCTGAGCGGCGCGGGTCTGGATGTCGGCCAGTTGGGCACATTTCTCGTTGATGAGCGTGGTGAGGCTGAGGGAATATTGTGGATTGCGCTTGAGGCTGTCCTGCAGGTCGCGAATTTCTTGACCCATGCGGTCGCTGACGCCAGTCATGATGTCGGCGGCATTGCAGGCACGGGCATGGTGGATGCGGTGGCACACGGTGTCGTAGTTGGCGGCGATGTAGTTGGCCATGTCGGCAGCCCAGGCGGGGTCGACATCGAGGACGGAGACCTCAACGCCGAGGAACTCAGTGCGCTTGACGTTGACGTTGCCGCGATACTGCTCGTGGAGCTTGAACATCTTATGGGGGTCATCGGGACTGATGCCGTAGTGTTCCAAGAGGTTGAAACGCTTGCAGACATCGCGTTCCATGCTCTCGGAGGAGAGAATTTGTATGCAGTATTCGCAGTCGCGCTCAATGCCGTAGTCCATGAAGTCGAGGCTGTAGTGGTAGTCCATCACGGCCTTGCTGAGGCGGTTGGAGTTGGTGGGGAAGAGCGTGGCGGTAGACTTGTATCGCGGAGTGATAAGCAGCGACACCACCACCGAGCCCACGAGGGCGATGACGAACACCCACAAGAGGAGTTTCCACCATTTGCCAAAGAAACGCAGCGTAGCGTTGTGGTCATAGTCGTTGCCGAAGTTTTTATCTGACATAATTTAATTTTAAATATGATACATTTTATTACTATGCAAGAAAATAAATTTGTATAACGACTATTTTAATTAATTATTGCACACTTAAGAAAAAAAGTTGGTCACACACTCTCACAGTAGGCAACTAACCGCCAACCGCCCCACCAAAACGTTAAAGAATGTTAATTATTTTCATTTTTCTTGATAATTCAGAAAAGTGTCGTACCTTTGCAGTGTACTAGTAAACTAATACACTAGGACGAAACAATAATTAAGTACTCAAACACAGCAAATTAAATTAAAAATTAAAATATGATTGAGATTAAAAATTTAGATTTCAGCTACAAGAAAACGCCCGTTTTCCACAACATCAACCTCACTTTCGAGGCCAACAACATCTACGGGCTTCTCGGCGAGAACGGCGTGGGCAAGACCACCTTGTTGAAAATCATCTGCGGATTGCAGCAGCCCCAGGTGGGCACCTGCACCGTGGACGGCCGCACCGCCTTCGACCGCGAACCCGCCTTCTTGGAGAATATCGTCTTCCTCCCCGACGAGGTGTCGCTGCCCGACAACAGCACCCCCACCTCCTACGTGCAGGAACTCGCCCCCTTCTACCCCAAGTATGCCTACGGCACCTTCCTCCACCTCATGCAGGAAATGCAGGTAGACCCCGAGCGCAAGTTCCGCGAGATGTCCTACGGCCAGCAGAAAAAGTCGCTCATCGCCTGTGCCCTCTCGCTCGGCACCGACTACGTGCTGCTGGATGAGCCCACCAACGGCCTCGACATTCCCTCCAAGAGCGACTTCCGCACCCTGCTGTCGAAACGCTCGGTCGAAGGCACCACCATCATCATCTCCACCCATCAGGTGAAGGATGTAGAGAACCTCATTGACCCCATCATCATTCTCAACCACGACGACGTGATGCTCAATGCCGACATCCAGACCATCACCAGCAAACTTTATTTTGAGTACGATGCCGCCCCAGACCCCGAGGCACTCTACACCGAACAGCTCCCCGGCGGCTGCATGAATGTTTGCATCAACCGCGACGGACGCGAGAGCCAGGTCAACATCGAAGGCCTCTTCAATGCCGTCCTCCGCAACAAAGAAAAGATTAAAGAATTATTTAATTAAGGAGGTTAGTGAAACCTCAAATCTTCAAATCCTCAAATCTTCAAATCCTCAAAAAAAATGAACAACACTTTCGATTGGACACGCTTTTGTGCCGTGGTTCGCAAAGATTTCAACAATATCTGGCAGCATTTCGGCCTCACCATGCTGATTATCACCCTACTGCCACTCGCCGCATGGCTCTTTTGGTGGGGCATCAACAGCATCAACTACATCTCCCCCATCGTGCCTGAGGTGCGCTGGTATATGATTTACGGCTGCTTATTGCTGGCCATGATCATGGCTCCCAGCCGCATGTACCGCACCTGCAACCTCCCCAAGGAGGGCATCTATTTCGCCATGCTCCCCGCCTCCAAGCTGGAGAAATACCTCAGCATGATCCTTATCAGTATCTTCGTCTGCCCGCTGATCGTGCTCTTCGGCGGCATTGTCCTCGACCTCCTGCTCACCCTCCTGCCCTTCGGCCCCTACGAGCACTGGATCTGGGAGTCGCAGATTATCGGCGATGTCCTATACCAACCTATTGTCGACGACGCCGTCCTCGGCTCCTTCTTCTCCCCAGGCCGCTTGATTCCGATGACCATCCTCAGCACCATCTCCACCGGATCCATCTTCCTCTTCACCTCAACCATCTTCAAGAAACACAAGGTGTTGCTCACCATCCTCTGGATATGGCTCATTGAATTCGTGTTCCAGATCCTTCTCATCCCCGTATTCGGTTCCTTAGTCCTCAACCCCGAATGGATTGAGAAATTAGACAACGGCATCAACCCCATCGCCTTCGCCAACAACTGGTACTGGATTGGGATAGTCCTCAACATCGTCTTCGGCGGCCTCTTCCTATGGTGGGCTGGCTATCGTTTAAAAAGAATGAAATACTAATTGCCATGAATAAGAGACACAACACCATGAGACCCATATTGTTTGCATTGATTGCCATGCTGCTCTTCGCCAGCTGCAACCTGCCTGTCAGCCCCAAAGTATTGAAGAATGCCACCACTGGCAACGACTATGAGCACTTCGAGCGCTACACCAAAGGAGGAGGCACCGTCTCCACAACCGTGAAAGACATAGAAATCAACTGGTTCTGCGACTCCATCACCATCGAGGCATACGACGGCAGCGAGGTCGTCTTCAGCGAGACTTCCCCCAAGCGCCTAGACGACTCCACCTCCATGTACTACCTCCTCGACGACCATGGCACCTCGCTGACCATCCAGTTCTGCCGTGCCAAAGTCAAGATCAAGAATGACTCGCTGCACAAGCAGCTCCACATTTTCATTCCCCGCGACATGCACCTCGACGACATCGAAATCAACGGTGTCAGCCATGCCATCACACTCACAGGCATTCACTGCGAGAACCTGGAAATCAACTCCGTGGATGCCAGCATCGTCCTTGACGGAAGTACCATCGGCGACCTCGAAGTCAACGGCGTGGACGAGGAACTCACCGCCATCTTCCACCAGATGCCCAATGACATTGAATTCAACACCGTCGACGGCAACTACACGCTCTACGTGCCGTTGGATGCCGGCATGACCATCGAGATGAATGGGCTGAGTTCGGAACTCCACAGCGGCCTGCCCGTAAGGAAAGAGGGCAGCCACAACGACGATGCCACCATCATCGGCAACGGTGCCTGCGACATCGAAGTCAACGGCGTCGACAGCCACCTCACCCTCTATGCCCTCTCGGAAGACGGCAAGGTGGACACGACCTCGAACTACAAATACATGAAGCACACCTCGAATAAAAAATCCAACAAAAAGCACTAGCACCATGGACTTCAATAAGCAAAAACCCATCTACCTGCAGATAGCCGACACGCTCTGTGGCCACATCCTGGCCGACGAGTGGGGCGTCGACGAGCGCATCCCCTCGGTGCGCGACATCGCCGGCTCGCTGGGCGTCAACCCCAACACGGTGATGCGCACCTTCGACTACTTGCAGAACGCCGAGATCATCTACAACCGCCGCGGCGTGGGCTACTTTGTCGACCCGAAAGCCAAGGAGCGCATCGTAGCCCAAAGCAAGCAATATTTCGTCAACGAGGAGTTGCCCTACTTCGTCCAACGCATGAACATGCTGGGCATCACCATTGATGAAATCAGCCAATATATGAATAAAATAAAGGAATAGGGAGTCATAGGAATTAAAGGAGTAATCGCGATTCGTCGCTAGGAGTTAAAGACATTGCGTTTGACACAATAAAATTGCATGAAAAACGTTTGTCTTTAACTCTCTTACTCATCCTAAAAGGAAAATAACACAAAAAATAAAATATAATGAAAAAATTAGTAACCTTAATCCTCGCCCTGCTGGCCACCACCATGCTCATGGCCCAGCAGAATGTCAAGGTGGAGACCTACACCCTTGACAACGGCCTCAAAGTCATCCTCTGCGAAGAGCACAGCCAGCCCAAGGTGCACGGCACCGTGGTCGTCCACGCCGGCAGTGCCGACGAGAACCCCAACGCCACCGGCGTAGCCCACTACTTCGAACACATCATGTTCAAGGGCACCGACCGCATCGGCACCATCGACTGGGGACAAGAGAAACTCTATCTCGACAGCATCAGCCAGGCCTACGACCGCCTGCAAGCCACCAAAGATGAAGCCGAGCGCCACGCCATCCAGCTCGAAATCAACCGCCTTAACATTGCCGCTTCCAAGTATGCCATCCCCAACGAGGTTGACGCCATACTCCAGAAGATGGGCTGCACCGGCCTCAACGCCGGTACCAGCTACGACTACACTGTCTATTTCAACACGCTTCCCTCCAACCAGCTCAGCAACTGGATGGATGTCTATGTCGAGCGTTTCCGCAACCCTGTCTTCCGCCTCTTCCAAAGCGAACTCGAGGCGGTCTACGAGGAAAAGAACATGTATGAAAACCAGACGGGCTACGACTTCAGCCGCAACCTCTTCACCGAGTCCTTCGGCAACCATCCCTACAGCCGCGACGTCATCGGCCTCGGCGAACACCTCAAGAATCCTCAGCCCAGCGAGATGCAGAAGTTCTTCGACACCTACTATGTCGCCAACAACATGACTCTCATTCTCGTGGGCGACTTCAACACAGCCGAAGCCAAGCAGCTCATCGCCTCCAAGTTCTCCACCTGGCGCAAAGGCGACGTACCCCAACGTCCCAAATACGACCTTCCCACCTTCGCCTCCCGCAAAGTCGTCGACGTCAAGCAGACCCCCATCAAGATGGGCATCATGACCTTCCCCGGTGTCAACCAGACTCATCCCGACAACCTCATTCTCACCATGCTTAGCGACCTCCTCGGCGGCGGCAGCGGTCTCCTCGACAAGGCTACCAGCGACGGCCGTATCATGATGGCCGAACTCATGCCCTTCTCCCTCAAAGATGCAGGCAGCACCGTCATTCTATACGTTCCTAAGATTATAGGCCAGTCGCACGAAGAGGCCGAAGAGGTCATCTGGAGCTGCATCGACAGCATCAAGCAGGGCCGCTTCAGCGACGAACTCCTCCAAAGCATCAAGATCAGCAACTTGGTCAGCCGCCAGCGCTCCGTCGAGAGCTATTCCTCGCTCAGCAACCTCCTCCTCACCCTCGAGCTCGAAGGCAGCAGCTACGAACAATGGCTCAAGGACAACGAGCGCTGGATGAACATCACCCGCGACGAAATCATTGAGATAGCCAACCGCTACTTCGACCGCGACCACTGCACCCTCATCCGCAGCAAGATGGGCTTCCCCAAGCACGACAGTGCCGTCAAGCCCGACTGGGACCACCTCGAGGCTCAAAACCAGGATGCCCACTCTCCCTTCGCCATCGCCATCGAGTCCAACAAGCCCGACCCCATCCAGCCACAGGTCATCGACTTCAAGAAGGATGTGGCCATCAACGAGGTTGCCCCCAACTGCAAGCTCTATAGCACTCCCAACCCCAAGAACGATGTCTTTGAACTCACCCTCACCTACCGCTACGGCCTCATCGACAACCCCGACCTCGACTACGCCGCCCAGTACCTCGACAACCTCGGCTGCGACGGCAAAGACCTCCAGCAGTTCAACATGGAGATGGACCTCCTCGGTGCCTCCGTCTCCATCAACACCGCCAACGACTACACCACGCTCTACATCACCGGCCTCGAGCAGAACCTCGACGAAATTCTCAACTTCACCTCCCACTGGCTGCATAACCCCACCCACGACGCCAAGCAGATTTCCATCATCGTCGACAACATCAAAGGCGGCGAGAAATCGGTCAAGAATGATGCCGACAGCTGGTTCTCGGCCATGAAGGGCCTCTACTATCTCGGCTCCAACTCCGAATACCTCCGTCACACCCCCTATAAGGAATGGGGCAAGCGCACCGGCCAGCAGCTCCACGATGAGGTGATGCAGATTCTCACCCGCAACGGCTGGGCCACCTTCAGCGGCAACACCGACCCCGAAGACCTCAGCAAGCTCCTGCGCAACTACGACCTCGTCCGCGACGACGTCCAGGTTGTCAAATATCGTGAATGGCAGCGCGCCAAGCACAACCAATCCGAGGTGGTCTATGTCACCAACAAGAAATTCCTCCAGAGCGACATCTCCTTCCAGATGCCCAGCATCAATTTCGACGAGGCCGACGAGGCAGCAGCCATGCTCTTCAACGAATATTTCGGCGGCGGCATGAACAGCGTCGTTTTCCAGGAAATTCGCGAATTCCGTTCCCTCGGCTACAGCACCCACGGCTATTTCAACTACGACCACCACAACATCAACCCCGCACTCATGACCTGCTACCTCGGCACCCAGTGCGACAAGACCCACGACGGCGTCGAAGCCATGCGCGACCTCCTCGTCACCCTTCCCCAGCGTCCTGACAAGCTGGACCCCGCCATCGAGCACCAGGTCACCGCCCGCAACAGCAACTATGTCAGCTTCCGCAATATTCCCTCCAACGTCAGATACTGGATTGAAGAGAGAGGCTGGCAGAACGACCGCCGCACCGAATACACCAAGCAGATTGAGCACATGACCATGGACGACCTCCAACGCTTCCACGACAAATACCTCAAGGGCAAACCCCTCCAGGTGCTGATCTCCGGCAATGCCAAGAAGTTCAACGTCAAGGAAGTCGCCGAACTCCTCGGCCCCAACACCAAGGTCACCGAGATGAAGTACAAGCAGCTCTTCCGCTTCTAGTCCTCGCTTAGCTTCTAAACATACCCTTCGCGCCAAGGGAACGACAAAAGCCCCGCTGCTGATGCAGCGGGGCTTTTTATTTCAAGGAAAAATCCACTAAATCCTAAACTCCTACAAATCTTGAGCCAACACCTCCCCATAGAGGTCATGCTCAAGAGCTTGGGTGATGCGGACGGTGACGAAGTCACCAATGGCCAACTTTTGGTCTGTGAAGATGAGTATCTCGTCATCGACATCGGGGCTGTCATACTCGCTGCGCGCCACATAGCAGTCGCCTTCGCATCGGTCTACTAGCACCTTGCACTCGGTGCCCACACGGGCTTCATTTTTGGCAAGTGAGATAGCCTCTTGGACAGCCATGAGTGCTTCGACGCGCTGTTCCTTAACCTCTTGGCTGATAGGGTCGCCCAATGACTCTGCCGGCGTGCCCTCTTCAGGCGAATAGGCGAAGCATCCCATACGGTCGAAGCGAGCCTCTGCGACGAACTGTTTCAATTCCTCGAAGTCTTCGTCGGTCTCGCCAGGGTAGCCGACAATCAAAGTGGTGCGGATACAGACATCCGGCAACTGTTCGCGAAAATGCTTGAGCAATGCCAGCGTGCCTTCGCGGTCGATGCCACGCTGCATGGAGCCGAGAATACGACTGTTGATGTGCTGCAGGGGAATGTCGATATAATTGCAAATATTATCGTGGCGGCGCATTACGTCGACCGCGTCGATGGGGAAAGAGGTGGGATAGGTATAGTGGAGGCGTATCCAGTCGGCGCCGCTCTCGTTGGCTAAACGCTCAAGCAGTTCGCCAAGGCAGCGGCGACCATAGAGGTCGACGCCATAATAGGTGGTATCCTGCGCGATGAGGATGAGTTCCCTGGTACCTTTCGCCACGAGGCCGCGAGCTTCGGCAACAAGGTCGTCGATGGGCCGCGAGACATGTTTTCCACGAATGAGGGGTATGGCGCAGTAGGAGCAGGCTCGGTTGCAGCCTTCAGAAATTTTGAGGTAGGCGTAATGGCGAGGGGTACTCAATAGCCTCTGCTCTGCAAGCGGGGCAGCCGAGATGGCGCAATAGGTCATGATGGCCTCCCACTCATGGACACCGAACCAAGCATCCACATCAGGCAGTTCCTGGCGCAACTCTTCTCGATAGCGCTGTACGAGGCATCCGAAGACAACAAGCTTACGCTGCCGCTGATCGGCATGGTGTCGGCGGTTGTAGTTGCGCTTGCGTTCTACTTCGGCGAGAATGGCATCGATGGACTGTTCCTTAGCGTCGCCAATGAAGCCGCAGGTATTGAGAAGCACCACATCGCAGTCATTCTGCTCGCGGTCATAATAAACCTTATGACCCGCAGCAGCAAAATGTCCTCCAAGGTTCTCAGAGTCGACGGTGTTCTTGCTGCAGCCCAGCGTGATGATATTTATCTTCATTTGGAGAAAAGGCTTTCAACAAAATCATCGGCATTGAACACCTGCAAGTCGGTCATCTTCTCACCTAAGCCGATATACCGCACAGGTACCTGGAAGGTGTCGCTGATGCCGATGATGACACCACCCTTGGCTGTGCCGTCAAGTTTAGTGAGTGCCAATGCGTTGACATCGGTGGCAGCTGTGAATTGCCTAGCCTGCTCGATGGCGTTCTGTCCAGTGCTGGCATCGAGGACAAGGAGCACCTCGTGGGGCGCGTCAGGCATCAACTTCTGCATGACCTTCTTAATCTTGCCCAGCTCGTTCATCAGTCCCACCTTGTTATGGAGGCGACCGGCAGTGTCGATAAGCACGACATCGACATTCTTGGCAATGGCCGACTGAAGAGTATCATAGGCCACAGATGCGGGGTCGGCATTCATGCCTTGCTGCACAATGGGTACGCCCACGCGGTCGGCCCAAAGTTGAAGCTGCTCGACGGCGGCAGCGCGGAAAGTATCGGCAGCGCCAAGCATCACCGACTTGCCAGCACTCTTATATTGATAGGCCAATTTTGCAATGGTAGTAGTCTTGCCTACGCCATTGACGCCCACCACGAGAACCACATAGGGCTTCTTGGGCAACGGAGCATCGAAATCTTCTGGGAAGTCGCCCTCATGCTTACGCAAGAGTACTGCTATCTCTGCCCGCAGGATGGAATTTAGCTCGCTGGTACTGATGTATTTGTCTCGTTTGATACGCTCTTGCAGCTTCTCAATGATCTTGAGTGTAGTCTCCACGCCTACGTCAGAGGTGATAAGCGTCTCCTCAAGGTCATCAAGGACGTTATCATCAACCGTTGACTTGCCGAGGATGGTTTTGGACAATTTGGCGAAGAAACTCTCTTTTGTCTTCGTCAACCCTTGGTCAAGGGTCTCTTTCTTTTCTTTTTTACTAAATAGGCCCATATTACTTGTTGTTTTGGTGGTTGTTGCGTATCAGAGAAATTAATTTATGCCCAATTTTGCATTCATCGTGGGGCGAATATCTGTGTCAAACATTTCGGCATACTTTTCAAACGGATAGCGTTTGTTGTCACCTGATGCAAAATACCAGAGGATGATGACAAGGTCATCGGCAGTCTGAAATCCTTGAAGGACAGTGATGCGCGACTGGTCGCTGTTGAAGATGCCGAAAGAAGGGAAGCCCATGGTTGCGCCAAGAGTGGCTTTGGCAAACCCGTGCGTACTGGGGCGGCCACCGGGAGCTGTAGCCACATTGGAATACTTGTTGCCATGCCAAGAGAACTCAGCCATGCCTTCTGCATCAAACTTGACTGGGATATAATAGGTGTTGAGAATCTTTGCAACGGTGGGATCGACAAAAGTCTGGCGATCCATCTTCTTGCACCATCCGCACCAGGTGGTGTAGAAGTCGACAAAATAGAGTTTCGCGTTGCTCTTTGTGTCAACTTGAGCAGCTTGCTCTATCGTTTTCCACTCAATCTTTTGAGCATTCATATTGCCACCGAGGAGGCAGCACAGGGAGATAAGGAGTATTGATTTGCGCATATATTTTAGGTTTGAAGGTTCAAGGTTTAAAGTTCAATGTTGAATATTAATGTTGAAAAATTATAAATTGTAAATTGAAAAGATTACCAATCGTACTTCCAGTCAGAGTCCAGTTCATCATCAGGGGTGTAGACCTCTTCGCGTTCCTCGCGGTCGCGGATGCGGAAGAGTCGTCCTAACCAATCGTCTTGCTTCGACTTGGTGCGGGTACCCGTTTGGCGGTCCTCTTCAATGATCTGGGATATCTGCTTGATATAGTTCTCAACGTATGAGCGGGGATGGTCTTCATCATATCGAATTGTTGCCCCCGTATAGTAGTGGCGGATGATGCTGTCGTAGCTGAAGCCCAGTGACACCATCCTAATGGTGCCCTCTTGGCTCAGTCCCACGCCGTGTCCAAATCCGTGACCCGAAAGGGTGACACGCTGTGCCACGCTGTCGTAGAGCACCGAGAAGAAGGTCGACTTGAGCTGGAAGTCGGTGCGTATCCTCGTCAGCGGCACTCCGCAGATGCGGGCCTTGCGCTGCGACTGGCTGAAAGAGAGCAGTTCGTTGCGCAGGCTGTCGTTGGAGGTGTCCAGTTTGTGTTTGTTGGCAAAATAGTCCAGCCATTTATTCACCGTGAGCACCTTCACCCATTCACTTTGGCGCATATGGTAGGAAAAGGTGTCAGGCACCGAGCGCAGATAGGGCAGTGCGCTGCGCCACACATCTTCCGAGTTGGCAGTCTGGCCGCCGCTGTTGGAATGGAAAGGCGTGTCAATCAAGTTGCCGTCGTGGTCCACGATGGTCATGCCTGCGCTCTGCATGGTGCCCAGCATGATATCGGGGCGCACGCAGCGGTTGAGGTAGGCTTGGCAATGCACCTGATCGCAGAAATTATAGCCGTCGGCCTTGTGCTTGTTAATGTTCTTCATCGCCCATGTTCGCGAGATGATGGCTTGGACGCGGAAGATGTCGGTCTCGTTGCCGTAGATTTCCGACTGCACGACGCCGGCAATGTAGGTCTCAAATTCCACATCGTTGATGAGGATAAGCTTGCCTCCCTTGCCCACGCTGACGATGAGGTCACCCTCATAGGTGCGCGATTTGATATTGCGTGGGTTGAGGCATAGTATGCAAGCTGTGTCAGTGGCTGAAAAGGTAATCCGTTGATGGCTCCCGTAATCATAGCCGTCCACGGAGACATGCACCAAGCTGCCACGCGGAGTCAGCTCGATGGACTTGCCTTCGACATCGGTGGCATACAGCAGCAACGAGTCGCCAGAGAATAGGTCGTAGCTGCCCAGGTCAAAGGAGATATTGATGAGGTCGACACTATTGGTGGAGAACAGCCGTACTTTCACGCGGTCGGCTTGCACGCCGACGGCGAGCAACAAAAGGCATAGTATGGCAATGGTGCGTCTCAACTCTTTGCTGTATTGATGATTTGTTGGGCGGTGCGCTGCGAGGCTCCAGCGCCACCCAATAGTTGACGCATGCGACGATAACCTTCTAGCATGTTGCTGCGTCCCTCGTCCGAAGTGATGCGGTTAAACTCTTCCTCCAATCGGCTGTCGGAAAGGTCCTGCTGGATGAGTTCGGTCACAATAGGCTCGTCGGCGATGAGGTTCACCAGCGAGATATAGCGGATGCGATTGCCCACGAAGCGGCGGGCGATGGCCACAGAGATCGCGTTGGCCGAATAGCACACCACCTGGGGTACGTCAAAGAGTGCCGTCTCCAGCGTGGCGGTACCTGAGCAGACAAGTGCTGCGTATGCGTTAGATAAAAGGCTGTAGGTCTGGTCGCAGGCCAAGCTCACATTGGTGCGGCCGCCGATAATGCCGGCATAAAACGGTGCTCCAATGAGCGACATCCCCGCTATTACGAATTGGTATTCGGGGTGCTTGTCGGCGAGACGGAGCATAGTGGGAAGTACCTTTTTGATCTCTTGCTTGCGGCTGCCTGGTAGAAGTGCGACAATGGGCCTATCGGAAGAAAGCGCGTTGTTGGATGCCGCATCTGTTCCCACGACATCCAGCAGCGGATGCCCCACGTAGCAGGCTTGCGGTAGATTGTTGGCTGCATAAAACTGCTGCTCAAAGGGCAAGATATAGCAAAGCTTGTCTAGATTGCGGCGCATTCCTTTGATACGACCTTTCTTCCAAGCCCAGAGCTGAGGTGACACATAATGCACCGTCCTGATGCCCTGCTCGTGGGCAAAAGCCTCCAACTTGAGGTTGAAACCAGGGTAATCGATGCCCACCAGCACATCTGGCCTATATTGCAACACATCGTGCTTGCAGAAACTAATGTTTCCCAATACGGTGCGCAAGTTCAACAGCACCTCCACGAAACCCATGATAGCCAAGTCGCGAATATGTTTCACTGGTTCTTGGCCAACCACCTCGCTCATCCTATCTCCGCCCCAGAAGCGAAACTCCGCCTTGGAATCCTCCCTGCTGAGTGCACTCATCAAGCACGCCCCCAAGAGATCGCCCGATGCCTCGCCAGCTATAACATAGTATTTCATGCGCTAAATGATGTGTGGTGAATGATGAGTGTCTAAACCGCGTCAGTCCAATTCTTAAATAAAAGAAGTGCGTCAGCCGAATTATAAATTATTAATTGTTAATTATAAATTAAAATGTAATGTATTTATATTTAAGCAGAAACCACATAAAAGCCACAAAAGTGACGAAGATGGTGACGATGACAGCCTTGAGCGTGTTGGGATAGCTTTGCTCCTTGGCATAATAGCGCAGCAGCAGCAGGGGTGGCACGTAGGCTGCGGCGAACCAGCGTACCTCATACCTGCCCAGCACGACCTGCAGCAGGAGGATAACCACGGCGCACAACAGCTCCGACGCAACAGCCAGCAGCACGCCGGCAGTGTAGCTATTTCTATTGATGAGTTTCTTCATGGGGTGAAATCAGTCATTAATATTCATTAGTCCAACCTTATTCTTTGGCAAAGGGGCTCTTCTGTTCTCCAAGGAAGAAGCTGGCGGGCTGCAAGATGTTGTCGAACACAAAATACTGTATCAGCACGCTGTCCTTGCCGTCAATGATGGCATAGAGACGGTTGATGTCGAACATCTCGTACAGCTGTTCGTTAGGCATCGCTAAGGTGTCGTCTGGATTGCTGTACTTGAGATAAGTCTTCACCTCGCGTGTTACGCCCTCGGTGCTGGTAACGCGCAGGATGGCGCGGGGACCGGCATTGAAGGAGGTGTCCATGTTGCTGTTCGGGACGTTGCTGGCAAACTCGTCAAAGTTGAGGTTGGCAAAGCAAGAAAGCATCTGTGCCACGCGTGCGGTATCGAAAGTGGACACCTGGGTGTGGCTCTGCGTCAGTTCGAAGCTGAAGCCTTCACCCTGGCGGTTGATGGCGAAAGACTCCTCAGGCGTGGCGGGTATCTCCAGCTCCACGCGCTGCAGGTGACGCACATCCCAGTGCACGATATTGTGGCTGCGCCACAGCATTGGGTCAGCGACGAAACGCGGCGTGAGGTAGCCGCGGAAGCCGGGGATGTGGATGATATAAGGCACCTTGTCGCCCTTGCGGAACATGTGGCAGGCCATCATGTCCTGCGTCTCGTGTCCCACAAAGTAGGTCACAGTGAGTTTCTCGTGGGGGAAGAGGCGCAGCTTGCCGCCAAACCAGTTGATGAAATACCTGCGCTGGTACACCTCCACCTTGATGGCTCTAGCCGAAAGCAACTTGATAGCCTGAGGCACGGCATTCTTGTTCACCTGCTGGCGAATACGCATGTCGTGCAGTGTCTCCAGCAGCAGGTCCACCATTGGCTGGCTGGCAGGATAGAGGTTGTCGACTGTCCACATCGTGTCGTGCGTGCTGTCGGCCACGCGGGTCAGCAGCACCTGGTCGTTCTGCTTGTCGGCGATGAATATCTTGGTGATGGCATCCACGTCCTCCACGTGGAAATCCTGTTCGAAGGTGGCATCCTTCGAGCCCACCTTGGCTATGATGATGGCTACCACTGCCAGGCAGACGACAGCCAGTATGATGATGAGGTTTTTCTTTTTCTTCATTTCTTGCGATACATTTTTCTACGGACAAGGATGATAGCCACGCCGGCCAGCAGGATGATGCCCGAGGGCAACAGCAGGTTGAGAAGCTGGTATCCAGTGCGCTGCTCCTTGATTTTCATAACGTTGAGTTTGCGGATTTTGATGTCGCGCGAGCGGCTGGCGATGGCGCCCTTCTCGCCCACGAGGTAGTCGATGCTGTTGAGCAGCAGCTCCTTGTTGGCATACATCATCTGCGTATAGTTGTCATAGCCCAGGGGGTACCCCGTGCCGTCGTTGAAGTTGAAGCGGTTCCTGATGATGTCGCCATCGGAGATGACAATCATGCTGGTGGTGTCGCCCGTTTCACGGTAGCCCATGGAAGGCAGTTCCATGAACTCGGGTGTCAGGCGGCTGTGGAACATCGAGCGGAACGATCCTTCTAACAGCACGGCCAAAGGCACGCTTTGGCGGTTGAACAAGCGGCGGTCGGGTTCGGTCTTGGCCTCGTTGAGCTCATAGATGGCTGGGGCGTTCTTCACGCGCGAAAACTCCGACGATGCCAGCAGTATTGTCTTGTCGATGCCGTTGTCGATGAGGTCAATGCTACTTGCGAAGTCGCTCTTGATGAGGTCGAGGTTGCGCACGATGGGATGGGGCGACAAAGGCACAATCTCGGGGAAGTAGTACCAAGGTTGGAACTGCGTCTGGGCCTTTTCGCCCACCATGCCCACCACCATGGGGATGGGACGACAGCGAATGTCCATCACCAGGTCGGGGTTGATGCGGACACCGTAGTTGAAGAGCATCTCGTCGAGGTTCAGCGGCAGCCGCGTGGCGACGGCTTGGCCGGTATTTGCCAAGCTGTCGAGGTCGGCATCCAGCGGATCCACCAGCCACAGCAGCTTGCCGCCGTACATCACATATTGGTCTAGGATGTAGAGGTCACGGTCGCTGAAAGGCTGCGTCGGCTTGGCGATGATGATGAGGTCAAATTTATTGTGGAAGAAGTAGGTCGAATCCTTGGGGTTGAGGCTGCGGGCGGTGAGCGAGTTGATGTTGCCGTCCATTCGGGCGGTGTCGAGGTTGTAGTATTCGTACAATGACCCGATGATATCGCTCATGTTGGGCAGCGGAAGCTCGCCGTGTCCCCGCATGAATGCCACTGTAGGCTTTTGGCCGCGGGCCAAGGCACGGATGGGGTTCGATAGCACATATTCCAGGCTTTGTATCGAGTTATTTAGCAGCTGGTCTTGGTCCACATATTTCTGACTCTGCAGCAACTGTATCGAGGTCTCATTGCCCTTGTATATCACGTCGGCTGCCGGTATCAGCACCTGCGTCGTCACCCCGTTGGGGGTGTTCACCTGCAACTGTGTGGGCTGGATGCCCTTTTGCGCCAGCTTCTGATAGAACACCTGGCGCTCCTGCGGGTCGTCGAACTGGTTGGGATTGACAAACTCATACTGGATGTTCTTGTTGTAGGCCCTGAACTGGTTGAGCATCTCCTTGGTCTCGTTCTGCAGACGCTTGAAGTCGGCAGGGAACTCACCCTCTAGGTAAACGCGATAAAGCACAGGCTCGTCGATTTTCTTCAGGAGGCTCTTGGTCGACTTCGAGAGGGTGTAGCGTTTCTCGGAGGTCAGGTCCAGGCGGCCAAAGAGGTAGTAGCCGATGACGTTCACCGAGAGGATGATGAGCACGCTGGCGCCGAACTCAATCCAATGGCTGCGGCGCAAGTCCTTCTTGTTGCGCCAGCCATGCCACTTGCGGCTCTGCAGCACGATGCGGGTGGCCATCATGAAAAGGGCGATGATGCTGGCAAAATAAATCACGTCGCGGGTATCCACCACGCCGCGGCTAATCGACTCATAGTGGTAGCTCATGCCCAACGACCGCACCAGCAAGTCCGAATTGCCCAAAAAGCCCATGTGATAGATGGCCTCGAAGCCTAGGTGCATGAAGGCGCTCATCAGCGCCGCCAAAATGAATGCGACGATCTGGTTGTTGGTGATGGAACTGGCAAAGAGGCCTATTGCCACAAAGGCGGCACCCAGCAGCAGCAGACCGATATAGGACCCCAGCACGCTGCCGCTGTCGATATTGCCCACGGGGTCGCCCAAAGCCACCACGCTGAAATAGCACACCAGGGTCGGTAGCAGCGAGATGAGCACCAGCACGAAGCCCGCGAGGAACTTGGCCCAGATGAGCGTCATCTCGCTCAGCGGCTTGGTCAGCAGCAGTTCCATGGTGCCATTCTTCTTCTCTTCGGCAAACATGCGCATCGTGATGGCGGGGATGAGGAAGAGGTATAGGAACGGGCCTATGATGAAGAGGCCGTCGATGCCGGCATAGCCGAAATCTAAGATGTTGAAGTCGGACTTGAATACCCAAAGCATCAGTCCTGTGAGAACAAGGAATACGACAATCGTCAAGTATCCGATGAGCGAGGAGAAGAAACTGGATAATTCTTTCTTAAAGAGTGTTAGCATTCTGAAGGAAGGTTTGAAAGTTGGGAGTATATTAAGGGGGATATTAAGATTTAAGAATTAAGAATTAAAAGTTCGGGTCAAGGGTGAAAGAGCAAGGTCGAAGGGGCTTGAGACAAATCCTTAGCCGCTAGTCTTTCGTCCTTTGTCCTTGGCCCTTTGTCCCTTACTCAGCAAATTTATACCGTTTCGACTTGAAGGAGCGTCCCTGGTAGTCGCCCAACGAGAGTTCATAGACAACCTCGGCCATCAGGCTGGCGCTCTTGGTGAGGATGTCGCGGTTGATGTTTTCGGAGATGTCGCTCGGCACATGGTTGTAGTTGTTGCCCTGGAAGTTGGTGAATACCAGCGAGGGGATGCCGATTTCGGAGAAGGGTGCCGCATCGCCGCGGGGCATGGTGCGGTATTCGCGCAGCATCGACTTGGTAGAGATGGAGTCGTTGTAGGAAGCGATGGCCCACAGCTTCGGATAACGCTTGTTGCCCAGCACGTTGATGTGCTCGCCCGAGCCGATGGTCTGAGAGTTGATGAAGCACTCGATGTTCCTCAGCTGCGGGAAATTGGTGACGAAGATGTTGGCGCCAAGGTTGTTCAACTCGCCGCCAGAGAAAATCACGAAGAGAATGGTGCGTTTGTTGTGTTCGATTTCAGCGGGGGCGTAGGTCGTTAGCAGGCGGGCGCATTCCAGCACTGCGGCCACGCCGCTAGCATTGTCGTCAGCACCGGGAAACAGGCAAGTGTTGCCTTGGATGCCCACATGGTCGAGGTGGGCGCCTACCACGATGATTTCGTTCTTCATCTTCTCGTCATGGCCAGGAAGGCAAGCTATCACGTTAGCTGTGATGGCGTTGGGTCGATAGTTGGCGTTGATGTTGATCTCAAAGTACTTGCGCAAGTGGAACGAGTGGGGGGTCATGTCGTTCACCAAGGCCTCAGCCACCGAATCGAGCGTCATCTGCTCGTCGGCCAGCAAGGCGCGGCCCATATCCATCGTAGGCTGCACCACGGGATAGGTATGGAGATAGGCACCGTCGCCGCAATAGGCTTGGTGCTGCACCTCATACGAATGGCAAGTCTCCGACATATTGATGCAGACAAGGCCCACGGCGCCATGCTTGCGGGCCACCTCAGCCTTGTCACGCATGGTGGCGTACTGCTTCGTCACCCGCTCAGGGAGGAACTCAGGCACGCCAGAGAGGCAGAGCACCACCTTGCCCTGTACGTCCACGTCGGCATATTCGTTGAAAGCCAGGTTGTCGATGCCCCATCCACAGAACACCACGGGGGCGTTGGTATAGCCGCGGCCGGTCATGCTCGAGCAGATATAGTCACGACCTAGAACATAGCGAACCCGCGTGTCGTTATCGTTGACATAAGTGTAGAAATTGCAATTCTCAATCTCGTTGTATTCCACCTCGAAATACTGGGCCCATTCGCCGTCGTAGGGCTTGAGGCCGTAAGACGAGAGCACCTGGGCGCAATAGTCGGCTGCCTCGAGGTAAGCCTGCGAGCCAGCCATGCGGCCCTCGTAGTCCGAGGAAGAAAGCACGCGGATATGCTTCATCAGCGTATCGGTGTTAGCGCGCAACAAGGTATCCTTGACATCCAGGGCGGTGAGGTGGATAGTCTCCTTATCCTTCTTCTTACCTTTTTTCTTGTCCTTCTTGTCGGCTTTTTTGTCATTAGCCGCAGCCTCTTTCTTATCGGCTTTTTTCTTCGTGCCTTTCTTTTGGGCAAACGCAGCCTCTGGGGCCAGCACAGCTGAAGAAAAAACAGCCAAAACGGCAAACAGAGCAAAGAACTTCTTCATTTTAATCGTGTATTTATTATTATATATATTTTTATTTTGTTGACAATAAACAAATTGGCAAGCCCGTCACGGACTATACCAAAAAGCAAAGATACGAAAAAATATCAACGTAGCAAAAAATTCCTTGGCAACAGCTTGCTAGTCCGTTTCATGACAAGGCTCCCACGGCATGAAACGTGCAGCAGCGGAAGCCCTTATTTTGAATGTTAAAGGTGTCTTTTCCCGCTAAGGCAATTCAAAATCCTACTTTATCCTATACGACACTCCGGCAACGAGATGGGCGTGGAACAGAACGCCTTCTTCCTGCACGCCGTTGGGGAATCCGAAGGCTCCTTCGTAGACTTTGCCAAAAATGTAGAGGTTGTGCAGCGGACTGTAGCTCAAGCCGATGCCAACACCGAGATCGAGGTCGCGCGGGTTCTTTCCAATGCGTCCCGTGACAAAGAGGTCATACGGGGAGACATCGTCGTAGAGGAAGGACAGCAGGTGCAGCGTGGCATCGATGCCGAAGGAGAAGGAAATGCGGTTGACTAGCTGTAGTTTAGACGAGGTGCCGTTCTCGAGGTTGTACATCGCCCCGTTCTCCCAGTATTCGAGGCCCCGTTCGCAGCCGTAGTAGCCGCCGAAAAGGCCGAGGGTGAACTTGCGACTGAAGTCGTAGGTGGCGAAAAGATTGAGCGAGTTGTTGGGGTGGTTGCGGAAGACTCCGTCGGGGTAGGCGTAGCCGCGCTCTACGGTGTGGCAGAATTCAGTGCCGACGGTGATGTTTCTCCAAGGAAATTTGCGTTGCTGGTCGGAGCTATTCTGTGCCGAAGCGATGATGCCCAGCAAGAGGAAAAATAGGAGGATGTTGGTCTTTTTCATGGGGGCGTTTTTTAGGTGTTTTTTTAACTCCTTTTACTCTTTAAACTTCATTTTATTGGGATAATAATTAGCCAATTCACTAACGCCAACGTCATAGGTTGAATTTGAGGCCCATGCGGAAGGGATAGCAAATCTTGGTGGGGGAGCGCCAGGCTTCGAAAGACCCTGTGCTGCTCATCTGGAAGAGCACGCTCCAAGGGCCCCAGCCGAGGGTGAGTCGGTAGTCGAGGGAGGTGAATGTCTCGACCTCCTCGTACTCGTTGATTGCGGTGCCCGTAGGGTCGGAGGCGGCATCCCATTGACTGTACTGGCGGCGCAGGGTGCCGTCGCCGATGGCAAAGCTGGGAATGAACTCAAGGCTGGCATGGAAGCCCTTGCGGTGATTGTCGCAGGCGAAGTAGTTGATGGAGATGGGAAGGTTGACATAGTGGGTGGTAAATCGGCTACTCCACTCATTCTGCATGCCATACGGCGTGGTCAGCACCCCAAAGTTGGAGATGCAGTAGCCATATTGCACACCGCAGCCCTCGAATTCGGGATATTCGCAGTAGCCGACATAGTTGGATTTGAACTTGAAGCAGCTGTAGCTGTAGCCAACGCCCACGCCAACGGTGAAGCGAGGACGATAGACCACGTCGTATGAGACCTCGGCTTGGAAACTGGTGGGCGTGGTCCTAGCCTGCTGGAACTGGAAGGGGCCGTAGTTGTTGTATACGTCAGCAAGGCCGCCGACATGGAGGGTGTTCTTCCAGCCGAAGCCGTTCAGCGGGCTGTCGCCAAAAGTCAGCAGCGACCCCATCACGCCCAAGTGGATGCGGTCAGCGACTTGGGGGGACTTTTTCTTCTTGTAATAGTATTCGTAGCCATCGGTGCTATAGTCAAAAAGGTTGTCCACGTCGACCTGCATCTCGCCGTTACGCAGACCGCCGTGGATGACGCCATTGTCCTTGGTGTTCTCGGAGTACCGCTCGGCATCATAGCGGTGGTAGACGATGCGGCTGTTGTCCTCGGCCAGCAGGACGACATCGTCGGCAACCACGTATCGTTCGATGTTCACCATGCTGTAGTCGTTGGCCTGCACGTGCAGCTGAGTCAGCCGCAGCGTGTCGCGCGGATTGGCGGTACCGATATAGACATGGTTATAGTAGTTGACGCAGATATCGAAATTCTTGCGTTTGAGGTGTACTTCGAAGATGCCCTGACGGTTGAGGCCCGAGACGTTGAGCACCGAGAAGAAGTCATAGTCTTGGATGGAGATTGCTTTCCGCATCAAGGCGGTGTCGGCGGCTAGCGGCCAGCGGAGGGCGACGTAGTCGGCGGTGTCTTGGTAAATGTTGACCGTAGTGTATTCACCAAAGACACAGATGAAGAGACGGCGCTGGGAGCTGAGGTCGAGGTGCTGCACCAGCATTTCGGGTTCCTGTGCCACGGAGGTTAGCGAGACTAGCAGGAGGAGGAAGAGGGGTATTCTTTTCATAGTAGTGTTTTTATTTAGGAGTTAAGGAAGTAAAAGGAGTTATCGCGACTTCGTCGCTAGGAGTGAAAGACGTTACGGATTGGCGCAACCTTATTGTATGTAAACCCATTTGTCTTCAATTCCTTTATCTCCATGACTCCTTTAACTCCATAATATTATTCAATAATATCTTTCGTTACTAATGCTAGGATGGGCTCCACCACGGCTTCGCGGAAGGTGTTGCGGCGAGGCGGGATAATCTGCACCAGGTTGTCGCATTCCACCACTGCCAGCGGGCTTTCGGGATAAGCAAGACCGTCGGGGGTGCTGGCAACAAAGGCAACCAGCTGGCTGGTCTCTACTTGGCGGGGGGCAACGCAGGTGACCGGCACCGCTGTCGCAACTGGCGTGGCGACCACTGCGTCAGCGGCTTGCATAGGCTCAGCAGAGGCAGCAGCTGGCTCTTGCGTCAGCAGTGGAGTGGCGACTGCGGACGACAGCTGCGGCTGCAAGGTCGCGGGACGCCGCAGGGCGGCAACTGTAGGCTTTTGGCTCTCCTTAACGGCGGCAGTGAGGGATTGCAAGTCCGTGTCGATGGTTTCTTGCTCGTTGGGTAGAATCTGCATGGCATCCTGCTGCGCCAGCAGAGGTTCAGCCTGCGGGGCTTGCGAGTTGGCTGCCAGCCGCCACCATAGTCCGGCTGCCAGCAGCAGGCAGGCTGCCACACCGCCCAGCCACAGGGCTCGTTGGCGACGCTGGCGGCGCAGCCGCTCGATATTGCCGTGCAGCATTTCCGGCGAGAGGTCTATCGCCTGGCCCAGTCTTTGGGAATCCTGCTGCCAGGCGGCCTGGTATTGCTGTAGGAAATCTTCTTGTTGTACCATATCATTTTTTTCTTATAGGCGGGTTCTTTAAATCGCTGAAAAGTATTTTATTCAATTTTTTTTATTCAAACGTGGAATTCATAGAATCCACCTTTAAAGTTATCTTGAGTTGTTCGACAATGCGGGCGTAGCGGACGCTGAGGCTGCCTTCGCTGCGGCCTGTGAGCTGGGCTATCTGACGATAGTCCATGCCGTCGAGGCGGGAGGAGACCAGCAGCTGGTCGTCGGCAGGGAGGTGTGCGATGGCCTCATAGAGGTCGTCGATGCGCTGGGAAGTGTCGCCGGCTGCCTGTTCGGGCAGCGTGTCGACAAGCACCAGCTGGGGTCGCCGCTGCTCGAAGCGCAGCTTGTCGATGGCGGTGTTCACGGCGATATGCCACAGCCAGGCGGCCTCGCTCTCCTCGCGGCGCAGCCTGCCCATCTGCCGCCACAGTTCCAACGCGATGTCCTGGTAGAGGTCCTGCGCCAATGTTTCGTCGCGATGGGCATATATCTGACACACCTTGACGATGAGTCCGCGATGGCGGGCTATCAGCTGGTCGTATTGTTGCAGTTGCTCCTTGTGGGACATGTTTTTTTATAGCCTTGTATATAGAATAGTCGTATAGGAGGAGGTGAATGTTACAGCAGCAATTAATAATTTGCGATTTAATTTTTTCTGGGGAAGGCTCCTTGCGGTCGCAGTTGAAAGTTACAGTCAAGGGCTAGCAATGAAGGAACTGAGGACCAAGAACTTGAACTTAGGAGAAACAGCAAGTGACCGCGACAGCAAATATAAATTATGAATTAACCACTATTCTTCTGAGGTTTCGGAGATGAAGCGCCTATAGGCGGAGAAGGTGTTGGCGCGGGAGAGGAAACCCAGGTAGTTGCCGTCGTCGTCGACCACGATGAGGTTGTAGCGGTTGCTGAGCTGGAACTTGCTCACCACGTCGCTGAGCGACTCGCTCGACCGCACGATATCTTTGTCCTTGAAGGTCATCATCAGCTCGCGCACCGTCAGGATGTCGTATTTCTCAGGGTCGAAGATCAGCTGCCGTATGTCGTCCATCACGATGAGACCAAGGAACTTGCCCGTCTTATCCACCACGGGGAAGAGGTTGCGCTTGGAGTGCTTGATGGCCTCCACGATGTCGCGCAGAGTGCCTTCCTCCGGCACGGTGGCGAAATTGGTTTCTATCAGTGCCTGCAGATCCATGAGGTGCCAGGCCGATGCGTCCTTGTTGTGCGTCATCAGGTCGCCCTTCTCGGCCAGCTTGCGGGCATAGATGGAGTGTTTCTCAAAGGGTTGCACGCAGATGTAAGTCACCGTCGAGGTGATGAGCAGGGGCACCATCAGCGCATAGCCGCCGGTAATCTCGGCAATGAGGAAGACGCCCATGAAGGGAGCGTGCATCACGCCCGTCATCACCGCCGCCATGCCCACGAGAGCGAAATTGGCCGTGGACTGGGGCGTGAGGCCCAGCTGGTTGCCCAGCGTGGCGATGAAATAGCCACTCAGGCCGCCCATCACCAGCGAGGGGCCGAAGGTGCCGCCCACGCCGCCACTACCTATTGTGGAAGCCGTGGCTATGGGCTTGAGGAGTATGAGCACCAGCAGGATGGCCAGCGCCACCCAGGCGTTGTCGCGGAACATGTTGAAGACGCTGTTGGCAAAAAGCGCGTCGTCGTTGCTGCCGTTGAGCAGTTCCGAGAGAGCCCAGTAGCCTTCGCCGTATAGCGGTGGGAAGAGGAATATCATCACTCCCAGCACCAAGCCGCCGACAATCCATTTGGTCACCCAGCTATTGCGCTTGGAGAACCATGACTCCACCCTATCGGTGCAGCGCAGGAAATAGACCGAGCTGAAAGCGCAGAACACGCCCAGTGCCATGAGGAAAGGTATCTGTCCAAGGTGGAAGTCCTCTGCCACCTCGAAGGCAAACTGCACCTCGGGACCCATGAGGAAGTAGGCCATCGTGGCGGCCGACAGGGCCGAGATGAGCAGCGGCACCGCGGTGGTCATCGTCATGTCGAACATCAGCACCTCCACGGTGAAGAGCACCCCAGCCAGCGGCGCCTTGAAGATGCCGGCGATGGCGCCTGCGGCACCACAGCCCAGCAGCAGCTTCACGCCGCGGGGACTGACATGGAAGAAACGACCGATGTTGGAACCTATCGCGCTGCCCGTGGAGGCAATGGGTGCCTCGAGCCCCACGCTGCCGCCAAAGGCCACTGTGAGGGTGGAGGCTATGAGCGAGTTGTACATGTTGCGGGGCGGCAGCTCGCCCTTATGGCGCGAGATGGCCAGCAGCACGCTGGGAATGCCGTGTCCGATGTTGCCCTTGATGATGAAACGCACGAAGACGATGGTCAGCAATATGCCCGCCAGCGGGGCGACGAACATGAGGACATTGCCGCCATTGAAGGTGAAATGAGTGTTGCCGAAAGCCATCACTTGCTGACCAGAAAAATGCACGACAGTCTTGAGCAATACCGCCGCCAAACCGCTCAAAACACCCACCACGACACTCAACAGCAGCAGGTAGGACTGCTCCGAGATATGCCGTAAACGCCACGAGTGCAACTTTTTATGAGCTTCTACTGAGGACATTTCAAGGGAATTGACAAAAAGCAAAGATACGATTTTTTTTTGAAATAGGAAAATTAAGTGGACTGAGGACTAGGGTTAATGTTGATGTGTCTTTCCACGAAAAGGTTTCCATCACTCTGGAATGGGTCCCCGCCCGCCACTTGGGCGAATGGTGAAGGAAGGTTGGGAACCAAGGGAAAGAATATTGCAAATTGGGGGCAATCGTCATCGTCGCAATGGCCATAACCGTTTTGCATCGGCTGCGGAAGCGTGAAACGATAAGCGCACCAGCCCCGCCCCTCAGCCCTCAGCCATGAAATGAATTCATAGGACCCACCTAAAAGATCATTGGCTTGCGCAGCAACAAAGAATTCATGAATAAATTCGTGGGCAATTCATGATAATTTTTGTTTAAATAAGAACATGAATTCCCATGAATGGTCCATGTATTATTTTTATTCGAGTTTTTACGTGGGCAAAAGCAATGGCGGCAGCCTCTTCGCGTGCTTGTGCGAGTATTGCGTTTTTACTGAAGAAATCAGTAGGCCAGTGTTGTAGACTCTTTTCTGCCACGTAAGTGCCATTTTCCCCCGAAAGAGTTTTCTGCGTAGGGGTAAAATCGCCCTTTCTTCGCCCGTTGTTCGTCCCTAAAGCGAACAAAAAGCGAACCCAGAGCGAACAAT